>JACCEC013254386.1_pt1 | contig 10857 bp, 8 predicted proteins | sample 7450121 | NCBI WGS metagenome assembly JACCEC01 (sample SAMN15323455, study PRJNA562643) | freshwater metagenome | isolation source: river surface water | place: USA:Blue River Watershed | collected 2017-08-18 | reverse complement strand
TGGAAATTCCGAGTGGGATGCGTTTTGATGTGGTAGAGGTCAAGTTTAAAGGAGGCCGAAAAGAGTATTTCAGAAATACCAATGGCTTCGAACTTTACACGGGAGATTTTGTAGTCTGCGAAATGGCATCGGGATATCATGTAGGAAGTGTCTCACTACAAGGGGAATTAGTAAGGCTACAGATGATTAAAAAGGGAATAAAAGACAATGAGGATATTAAAAAAATCCTAAGAGTTTGTACTGATAAAGACCTTGAAAAACATCAACAAGCGATAGCAAGAGATATTCCTACCATGTATAGGGTGCGGGTAATTGCAAAAGAATTGAAACTACAAATGAAAATTTCTGATGTTGAGTTTCAATCAGATAATACCAAAGCAACTTTTTATTATTCTGCCGATGATCGAGTTGATTTTCGGGAGATGATTAAAATATTAGCATCTGAGTTTAAGATTCGGGTAGAAATGAAGCAAATTAGTTTGCGTCAAGAGGCTGCCCGAGTTGGTGGAATTGGTTCGTGTGGGCGTGAACTTTGTTGTTCGACTTGGTTGACGGATTTCCGTGCGATTCCTACTTCGGCGGCAAGATATCAAAACTTATCTCTCAATCCTGCCAAGCTTTCTGGGCAATGCGGACGACTGAAATGTTGTCTTAATTATGAGCTGGAGACGTATTTAGATGCTTTAAATGATATTCCTACTGTTGAAAAACCACTGCAAACTGAAAAAGGAATGGCTGTTTTGCAAAAAACAGATATTTTCAGAAGAATTATGTGGTTTAGTTATAATAATGATATTAATTGGCATTCTCTTCCAATTCCGCAGGTTTTGAGAATAATGGAAATGAATGAAAAAGGAATATTGCCAAATTCATTAGAAGATTTGAATATTATTGAAGTAACACCTACTGATAAAAATACGCCTAAAAATTCGGACTTAGATAGGCTTGATAAGAAATATACCGATAAACATAAAAAAAATATACCGCATTCAAATAAAAAAGTAATTAATCAAAAACCTATAAAACCAATTGCGGAAGAGAAAAATACGAATTTAAAACCGCAAAATCAGAATTATAGACACAATCAGTCGGGGCAACAGCAAGCAAAAGTTCAGGATACAACAAACCCCAATAACAAGCAAAATCAGCCGAATAGACCAATAAATTCGGAACAAAAGCAAGGGAATCCGAAACATAATCCTCAACAAAAAAGTCAGGGATTAGGAGAACAAAATAAAACAGCGACTCATCCTAAGCAAAATCCGAATGCGTCGCCGATTAAAAATAATCCTAATTCGGGAAATCCCGGCAATAAACAGGGTAATAACCCTCATAAAAAACACCATCATCATTCGTCTAAAAAGGGTAATAATCATTCGTCTCAACCAAAAAACAATGATAATCCAAACCCTTCAAATAGTCCGTCTTGATGAAATTTTAAAATAAAAAAGATAAATTAAATATATGTTCATGTCGAAATATTGGATAAAAAAAACCTTGGGTTTTCTCTTTTTTCTTTCGGTCTTCGGAGGTACTATTTCCTGCGAAACAGACCCTAATGTTGTTACCAAATCTTATGAAGATTTCAAGGATGCCAATTGGTATTTAAAACAAATACCTGCTTTTTCCTTTGAAATAAAAGATGAAACTATTCCTTATGATATTTTCTTGATGGTAAGAAATGGGTCGCAATACCCTTATAATAATTTGTATGTAAATCGATATATTTACGACGAAAAGGGTAAAGTATTGAGCAGCAGATTGGAAGAAATGATTTTGTTTGATACCAAAACTGGCAAACCTTTAGGAAAGGGGCTTGGGGATATTTTTGACCATAAAATTATTTCTTCGAGAAACTTTAAATTCCCTCACAAAGGAAAATATACGATTAAAATTAAACAATATATGAGACAAGATCCTTTGCCTCATTTGATGTCGGTAGGAATTAGTGTTGAAAAATCTGTAGTAGCAAAACAATAATCAAATACAAGCTGTTAGCATGAAAGTCTTTTCTTATTCTTGAGAAAAGACTTTTTTAATGACCTCTGTTTGAATTTTTTGATGGATTTATATCGATTTTAGATAGGAGGAATCCTGACATAAATCATATCATGAGTCATTAAATAATGAAAATTGAAGTAATATTGCTAATAAACCCTTGTAATTCTTATGAATATGTTACCCATATTTCCACTAAATTTAGTGGTTTTTCCACATGAAAATTTAAATTTGCATATCTTCGAGCCAAGATATAAGCAATTAATCAATGAAAGTCTCGAAACCGGAATGACTTTTGGTATGCCTGCTGTTTTGAATGGTAAATTAATGAGTTTTGGTACAGAAGTGGAGATAAAAGAATTATCTAAAAGATATGAAGATGGCAGACTGGATATCAAAACAAAAGGACGAAAAATTTTTAAAATTATTGATATTAAAAAGCCATTTGAGGGAAAATTATACGCTTCTGCTCAAGTAGAGTTTCTTGACAATGAAATCAATAGTGACTTCCTGAATCCTAAGCTATTTGAGTTGGTTTCGCAATTTTATCAACTGCTCAAGATAGATAAAGATTTCTCGCCACAATTTTCGATACCTTTTAGTTATCAAATTGCCCATACGATTGGCATTTCACTGAAAAAAGAGTTTGAGTTGTTATTAATCGAAACAGAAGCAAAACGTCAGGAAAGATTATTGAGCCACTTGGAGAAAATCATTGAAACGATGATAGAACTCGAACGAACTAAGGAAAGAATTTCTATGAATGGGCATTTTAAAGAATTTGACCCTTTGAATTTTTAAATAAAAAATGCAATCTTTGATTAAATTCGAGATTGCATTTTTTATTTAAACCCATTTCATTCAGCAAAAAAATAAATTTTCTATGAAACTAAAATTAGTATCACTTATTCTTCTAATTGTTTGTCAAGTGTCTTATGCACAGCAACTTAGCGTTGAGAAAATAATGCAAGACCAATCCAAGTGGATTGGTACTTCTCCGAGTAATATCTTTTGGTCGGATGATTCTAAAACCATCTATTTCTCTTGGAATCCAGATAAAAATAAAGGTGATTCGTTGTATAAATGTACCATTTATGACAAAAAACCTCAAAAAGTATCTCCACAAGAAAGAAGAAAACTACCTAACCCAAATGGCGTATTCTCGTCGGATAGGCAAATGAGAGTTTATGAAAAATTTGGAGATATTTTTTTAATTTTTCCGAAAACAGCACAAATCAAGCAATTGACTAATACCGTCGAACGAGAGTCAAATCCATATTTTAGCGGTGATGAAACTGCGGTTATATTCACCAAAAATAATAATCTTTTTGCATTAGAAATACAAGGAGGAAATATTCGACAATTAACTAATTTTATCGCTGGGACAAAAAAAGCAGAGGTAAAATTGAATGACCAAGAAAAATGGTTGAAAACCGACCAATTGGCAATGTTTGACATCCTGAAAGAACGAAAAGATAAAAAAGAGGAAGCCGATAAATTATCTAAGCAAGAGCAACCTAAAAGAGCAAAGGAGATTTATTTAGACGATAAAGCAATAGACCAAATACAAGTTAGCCCTAATTTGAATTATATTACCTATCGGCTATTGAGTCCTATCAAAAACGCAAAAAACACCATTGTCCCTTCTTATGTAACAGAATCAGGTTTTACGGAGGATATTTCGTCACGCACTAAGGTTGGGGCTCCGATGGGTAATTATGAAAATTTTATTTATGATATTCGTCGAGATAGTATTTATCAAATCAATACCACTGATATTCCAGGATTGACCGAGACACCCACGTTTCGTAAGGAGTATGTGAAAGATTCTCTTGTAAAGAAAAATTTACCAAGAAAATTAATAATATCTACCCCTATTTGGTCTCCGAATGGTTCTTATGCGATAGTTAATATTCGTTCGGTGGATAATAAAGATAGATGGATTATGCTGCTCGATGCTTTTAGTGGAAAGTTAAGATTGATGGATAGACAACATGATGATGCATGGATTGGAGGTCCAGGAATAGGCTATAATTTTAGTTCAGGAACGCTCGCATGGTTGGACGAACAACATATTTATTTTCAGTCTGAAGCAGATGGCTATTCACATTTATATGTAGCCAATGTCCTTTCGGGAGAAAAAAAACAATTGACTAAAGGCAAATTCGAGGTACAACAAGTGCAACTTTCTCAAAATAAAAAATATTTTTATTTGACAACAAACGAAGCACATCCTGGTCAGCAACATCTATATCGTATGTCGGTAGAAGGAGGAGAGCGTTTGAAACTAACACAAATGATAGGAGCAAACGAAGCAACATTATCCCCAGATGAAAATTACATTGCACTCAGATATTCATATATCAATAAGCCTTGGGAGCTTTATTTACAAGCAAATAATCAATCAAATTCTATCGAACAAATTACGAATTCTCTGACAGAAGAATTCAAGGCTTATTCATGGAAGGAGGCTAAAGTTATATCTTTTAAGGCGAGAGATGGAGTAGAAGTTTTTGCACGAATTTATGAGCCGAAAGCTAAACTCAAAAATAAAAAAGCAGTAATTTTTGTCCACGGAGCGGGGTATTTACAAAATGCACATTATTGGTGGAGTAATTATTCGAGGGAATATATGTTTCATAATTTGTTGGTTGATAAAGGATATACTGTATTAGATATTGATTATCGAGCGAGTGCAGGATATGGACGAGATTGTAGAACAGGCATTTATCGTTTTATGGGAGGAAAGGATTTAGAAGATAATGTGGATGGAGCAAAATTATTGGTAGAAAAATATGGTATTGATCCTAAGAAAATAGGTATTTATGGTGGCTCGTACGGAGGATTTATTACATTAATGGCGATGTTTACAACGCCCGATGTTTTTGCCGCTGGAGCCGCTCTGCGACCTGTTACAGATTGGGCGGCTTATAATCACGGATATACTGCCAATATTTTGAACGAACCACAGACAGATAGCTTAGCATATAGAAAAAGTTCGCCGATTTATCATGCAGCAGGTCTGAAGGGTCATTTATTGATATGTCATGGAATGATAGATGTGAATGTACATATTCAAGATTCTTATAGATTAGTACAGAGATTGATAGAATTAAAAAAAGAGAATTGGGAAATGGCAAGCTACCCGATGGAAGACCACGGATTTGTAGAGCCAACCTCTTGGATGGATGAATATAAGCGAATTTTGAAGCTTTTTGAGGAAAGATTATAAAAAAGGCAGAGTCATCGACCCAAATCTTTTGAAAAATTAAAAATCACTTCATACTATTCAAAAATCGGTGTTATTTTGTAAGATTATTAAAATTGAATACAAGTGAAACTTTGGCAGAAAGATAATAGTAAAAATGCTTCCGAAAAAGAAGCTGCTCTTAGAATTGAGAAGTTTACGGTTGGAAATGACCGAGCAATGGATTTGTATCTTGCTCAATTTGATGTACTTGGGTCGATGGCTCATGCAATCATGCTCGAAACAATTGGTTTGTTGGGTAAAGATGAGTTAGCAAAATTACTGGCAGAATGTAGGTCTATTTTTGATGAAATTCAGAAAGAAAATTTTACGATTGAAGATAATATCGAAGATGTACATTCGCAAGTGGAGTGGATGCTAACACAAAAGTTAGGAGATATTGGCAAGAAAATACATAGCGGACGCTCTCGGAATGACCAAGTATTGGTTGATTTGAAGCTTTTTATGCGACACGAGCTTCGTCAAATTGTTGGGCAAATTAATGATCTTTTTCGATTACTGATTCGCCTAAGTGAGAAGCATCGCCATGATTTATTGCCTGGTTATACACACTTACAAATTGCGATGCCCTCGTCTTTTGGCTTATGGTTTGGTGCGTATGCCGAAAGTTTGGTGGACGATACTTTGGTGCTACAAGCGGCATATAAAGTTGTAAATAAAAACCCTCTTGGTTCGGGTGCGGGATATGGAAGTTCTTTTCCTTTAAATCGAACCTTAACTACCGAATTATTGGGCTTTGATACACTCAATTTCAATGTAGTGTATGCACAAATGACAAGAGGAAAAAGCGAATATGTTGTATTGTCGGCATTGAGTTCATTGGCAGCAACGTTGTCGAGAATGGCGATGGATATTTGCTTGTATAATTCACAAAATTTTGGATTTTTAACCTTGCCTGATGCCTTTACTACGGGAAGTAGTATCATGCCACATAAGAAAAATCCAGATGTAGCCGAGCTATTACGAGCTAAGACAAATCGCTTGAAAGGACTACCAACTGAGCTGGCATTTGTAACGAGTAACCTACCGAGTGGCTACCATCGAGATATGCAAATTCTGAAAGAAATTCTGATGCCTGCCTTTGATCAAGTGACAGAATGCTTGGAAATCGCTCATTTCATGTTGTCTAATATTGAGGTAAAAGCTGATCTTTTGGCAGATAGTAAATATGACCCTATTTTTTCTGTTGAGCGAGTCAATGCCTTGGTGATGGAAGGTTTACCTTTTAGAGATGCCTATTTACAAGTGAAAGGAGAAATTTTTGGTGGAGGTTACGAAGCTTCTAGAGATTTAAATCACTCCCTAGAGGGTAGTATTGGCAACCTTTGCAATGAATCAATCGAGGCTATGATGGATAAAGTGATAGATGAATTTGCTTTTCACAAAGTTGAAGAAGCATTGGAGAAATTATTAAATTGGGCTGATTAATAAAAGCCTAATTTAATAGAAATGTGGCTTTAGCCTATTTCCTTGTAATTAGGGGAAATATTAAATTTGGTTGAGTAAAATTAAACAAGGAATGTGGCTTTAGCCCATTCCTGTTCAATTTATTCTTCTTTTATAGCTACAGCGATTTTAGAATCTGCGGTACCGTAGTATAAAAACCATTTATCCTTAAAATTGACTAAACCTTCTGCAAAAACTACATGATTTACTTGACCTTCTAATTCATAAGGTTTATCGGGCTGTAAAAAGAAAGTACTACATCTTTCGATAATTTGTGAAGGGTCTTGCTTATCGAATAAAACTTGTCCTGTGCGATACGCATTTTTGAGGTCTTTACTTTTATTGTCAAACCCTTTATTGGCACTATTATAAATCAAAAATATACCTTTCGAGGTCAAGAAAGCTGCTGGTCCTGGTTCGACCAATCGACTATCAAAATTATCACCACGAGGGCGAAGAACTGGTAAGGGTTTCCCTGAATTATCTTCCAAAATATTCCAATCTCTCAAATTATTAGAAGTGGCAAGATATAGATTGGTATCACCCCAATACATCCAATATTTTCCGTTTATCTTAGTAGCAATAAATTTCTCCCCTTCTTTTTTACAAACAATTGCTCCCGATTTTGACCATAAATTTTTGTATTTAGGCGATTTGAACGCAAGTCCAGCTTTTTTCCATATTTGTAAATTTTCAGAAGAAGCCACACACAATCGGGCAGTTTTGCCATCGTAGGCAGTATAAGTCAAGATATAATCACCCTCCTCTGTTTCTACCAATCTAGGGTCTTCGCAACCGCCTGGATATTCATATTTTTTCATAAAGTCGTCTGCAGGAAAAAAAATCGGCTTAGTCTGACGCTTGAAATGAATCCCATCCTCACTGATTGCTAATCCCAAGCGAGAGGTGCCTTGAACTATTTCCAATGAATCTTCCGCCCGATAAACCATATATACTTTTCCGTCCCGGACAATTGCAGAAGGATTATAGACATCTTTTGCCTCCCAATGTATATTTTGCTGTGAAATTGGGTCAAAAAAAGTAGTCGTATCTACAGCACCTAAAATCGGATTAGCCGAATCTAATTTAATGAAGGGGATTAACTCCCAATTTTTATCAGATTGCTTACAAGAAGCTAATGCAAATAGTGCTAATATGAAACTTTTTTTCATAGATTTGTAGAAATGAGAAAATTTTCTCTAAAGATAATTTATTAATCAACAAGCGACAAATTTTTAAACGTATTAACATCATGAAATTTTCTGGCTTTATTTTATTTTTTCTAATTTCAACTTCAATATTAGCTCAAAATCAATTACTTATGATAGGAGGTGGAGATAGAACACCCGATATTTTATCGAAAATTATTGAAACAAATGCCAAAGACAAACCTAATATATTGATTATTCCGTGGGCGAGCGGAGAACCAGAGGAATCATTCCAATTTATAAAGTCTCAATTGGTAGCAATATCAAATATTCAGATTGTTTGTGCTCCTTTTGCTCCGCTCGATGCCGAGAAAAAAGCAAAATTGATGCAACAATTGGATAATGCTGGAGGTATATTTTTTTGTGGAGGCGACCAAAATAGAATCATGGAGGTGTTGAAAGACCAAGAGATATATGATAAAATGCAACAGCTTTATCATAATAACATAGCTTTTTCTGGTACAAGTGCTGGTACTGCCATTATGTCGGAAGTAATGATTACGGGTGAGGGTGATTTTAAGGTAATAGATGCCTCTAAAGTAGAAACTAAAAAGGGATTAGGTTTGATGAAAAATTTGATTGTTGATCAACATTTTATTAAGCGTCAAAGACAAAATCGCTTGATCGGATTGATTTTTAAATATCCAAAATTATTGGGTGTTGGGATAGATGAAGATACAGCTTTTTTCGTTAAGGATAACCGATTTGCAGAAGTGCTAGGTGATAGTAAAGTGATGATTTTCGAAACAACCAAACGCTCTGATGAAATGAAGTTTATGATGCTTCAAAAGGGAGAAAAGTATGATTTGAAAAAACGAAAAAAAATATGATAGGTCAAAACTATTGAATGAAACTAGCAAGTTAAGCTCTCTTTTCGATACAAATTCATGCTTTTTGTGTCAGTTTCAATATTTAAGCGTACCTTTGCAGTAAATTATTGATTTCAAGATAATGACAGAACGTTATATGCAGCGTGGCGTATCCGCTGCCAAAGAAGATGTGCATAAGGCTATTGAAAAGCTTGATAAAGGTCTTTTTCCGAAAGCTTTTTGTAAAATTTCCCCTGATACATTAGGCGGAGATTTAGAATATTGTAATATAATGCATGCTGATGGTGCAGGTACTAAGACTTCCTTGGCATATTTGTATTGGAAAGAAACTGGAGATATTTCGGTCTGGAGAGGAATTGCACAAGATTCGATTGTGATGAATACCGACGATTTGATTTGTGTAGGGGCAACAGGTCCGATGCTGATTTCTTCAAGTATTGATAGAAATAAGCATAAAATTCCGGGTGAAGTAATTGCCGAAATTATTAATGGGACAGAAGAGTGTTTGGAAATGCTCCGAAATCATGGTATTGAAATTTACAGCACAGGTGGTGAAACCGCTGATGTGGGAGATTTGGTTCGTACTATTGCCGTAAATAGTACCTTAATTGCCCGTATGAAGAGAGAAAATGTAATTTCTAATCATACAATTCAAGGAGGAGATGTAATTGTAGGTTTGGCATCGTATGGAAAAGCAATTTATGAGCAATCGTATAATGGAGGAATGGGCAGTAATGGTTTAACTTCTGCACGACATGATGTATTGAATAAAGTATATGCCTCAAAATATCCCGAAAGTTTTGATGATGCTATTGATTTGGATTTAGTATATAGCGGACAAAAAATGCTTACGGAGATAAATGAAGAAACAGGATTGACGGTGGGACAGTTGATATTGTCTCCGACACGTACTTATGCTCCGGTGGCAAAAGTTTTTTTAGATGAGCTACGACCGTATATTCATGGAATGGTACATTGTAGTGGAGGTGCTCAAACCAAAGTTTTACATTTTGTGGAAAACGTACATATCATTAAGGATAATCTATTTTCGATTCCTCCGCTGTTCAAACTTATACAAGAGCAAAGTGGAACATCTTGGCAAGAGATGTATAAAGTATTTAACATGGGGCATCGTTTGGAGGTGTATTTAGGAGAAGAATATGCTGAAAGAGTAATAGAAATAGCAAATTCATTCGGAATAGACGCTCAAATTATTGGTAGAGTAGAAGAAGCACCGAGCAAAAAAGTGACTATAAAATCGGAATTTGGAGAGTTTATTTACTCTTAATTCAAAACTAATAAAATCGGATAAAATCTTCCCAAAAGAAATTATCCGATTTTTATGAATTAAATAGAAATTACTAGATAATTTGGGATTTGAGAAGAGTATTTTAATGATAGAATATTCTTTAAAATAGTTATAAATTGGTCGTGTATTTTACGAAATGCAAATCTTTAGTTTTCCACTTTAATCTTTAACTCAAATAATTTTTGTAAAAATGAAAAAAGGAATATACTCTCTAATTTTACTTCTTATTGTGATAAGTGGATTAGTATTTGCGAATCGTGAAAATAATAATAAAATATCATACAAGCCAGTGCCAAAGCCCCTTACAGCTACAGAAATGAAACTAGCAAGAAAAAAATGGGAGGCAAGTCCTGATGGAATATCGTATAAAAAATGGGAAAAATCTCCTGAAGGTCGGAAAGTATTGGCAAGTGAAGCTAAAATAAAGAAGCCAATTTTTGACTATACCGATATGAAAGGAATAGTAACATCGATTTCTCTGCCTTCGGGGGCTACAATCTGAAATATAAAATTTAAACAAAATTACACATATATAAACAATTTACTTGATTTTAAAGTTATAATGTTTATATATGTGGTATGTTATCAATCACGGAAGCATCAGAATTATTGGGATGAAGTCTATAAAAATACGCATAGAATTGAATAATGAGCAGACCACTCTTGCACGGAAACACGCAGGAGCATCTCGTTATGCGTATAATTGGGCTTTGGATAAGTGTAAAAAAGGTTATGAGGCGAAAATTGAAGGAGAAATTTATAAACGCCCAAGTGCAGTAGATTTACACAAGGCATGGG
>JACCEC010062586.1_pt1 | contig 10857 bp, 7 predicted proteins | sample 7450121 | NCBI WGS metagenome assembly JACCEC01 (sample SAMN15323455, study PRJNA562643) | freshwater metagenome | isolation source: river surface water | place: USA:Blue River Watershed | collected 2017-08-18 | reverse complement strand
TAAGGATGGTGCGTTCGTCGTCCCGGTCCTTCGCCAGCCGTTCCTTTTCTTCGGTCTGGATGGCGCGCGTACGGTCATCAATGTCGATCCCGTGACGGTTGAACACGCGGACTTCAACAACCGTGCCTGCAACGCCCGGCGGCAGACGCAGCGACGTATCGCGCACGTCAGAGGCCTTTTCACCAAAGATGGCGCGCAGCAGCTTTTCTTCCGGCGTCATCGGCGATTCACCCTTGGGGGTGATCTTACCGACCAGAATATCGCCCGGCTCAACTTCAGCACCGATATAGACGATGCCCGCTTCGTCGAGGTTGCGGAGCGCCTCTTCACCGACATTCGGGATGTCGCGGGTGATGTCTTCCGGCCCAAGCTTGGTGTCGCGGGCCATGACTTCAAATTCCTCGATATGGATCGAGGTGAAGACGTCGTCCTTCACGATCCGCTCAGAGATCAGGATGGAGTCTTCATAGTTGTAGCCATTCCACGGCATGAACGCGACGAGCGTGTTACGGCCAAGCGCCAGTTCACCCAGTTCGGTTGACGGACCGTCAGCGATGATGTCGCCCGTCGAAACCACATCACCCACCTTCACCAGCGGACGCTGGTTGATGCAGGTGTTCTGGTTCGACCGCTGGAACTTCTGGAGGCGGTAAATATCGACGCCCGACTGATCGGCATCGACTTCGCCCGAAGCACGAACAACGATACGCGTCGCATCGACCTGGTCGACAATACCCGCACGACGGGCCGCAATCGCAGCGCCTGAGTCACGCGCCACTGTTTCTTCCATGCCCGTGCCGACAAACGGCGCTTCGGCGCGGACCAGCGGCACGGCCTGACGTTGCATGTTCGAGCCCATGAGCGCGCGGTTGGCGTCATCGTTTTCCAGGAACGGAATAAGCGAGGCGGCCACCGACACCAGCTGCTTGGGCGAAACGTCCATCAGCGTAATCTGCTCACGCGGGGCGATGAGGAATTCACCGGCCTGACGCGAGGAGATGCTTTCTTCAGCAAAGCTGCCATCGGCGTTGAGCTCAGCGTTCGCCTGCGCGATCGTGTGCTTGGCTTCTTCCATAGCCGAAAGATAGACCACATCGCCCGTCACCTTGCCGTCAATCACGCGACGATAAGGCGTTTCGATAAAGCCATATTTGTTCACCCGGCTAAACGACGCCAGCGAGTTGATCAGGCCGATATTCGGGCCTTCCGGCGTTTCAATCGGGCAGATACGGCCATAGTGCGTCGGGTGAACGTCGCGGACTTCAAAGCCTGCGCGCTCGCGGGTCAGACCGCCCGGACCAAGCGCCGAAACACGACGCTTGTGCGTGACTTCCGACAGCGGGTTGGTTTGGTCCATGAACTGCGACAGCTGCGAGGAGCCGAAGAATTCACGCACCGCCGCCACCGCCGGCTTCGCGTTGATCATATCGTTCGGCATCACCGTCGACACGTCGACCGAGGACATACGCTCCTTCACGGCGCGCTCCATGCGGAGCAGACCGATCCGGTACTGGTTCTCGAGAAGTTCGCCAACCGAGCGGACACGACGGTTGCCGAGGTTATCGATATCGTCGATTTCGCCCTTGCCGTCCTTCAGATCGACCAAGGTCTTCACGACCGCCAGAATATCTTCGGTGCGCAGCGTCGTCAGATCGTCCGGCGCATCCAAGCCAAGACGCATGTTGAGCTTCACACGGCCGACAGCCGAGAGATCATAGCGCTCCGGATCGAAGAACAGGCCAGCGAACAGCGCTTCGGCGGTTTCCTTCGTCGGCGGTTCGCCCGGGCGCATGACGCGATAGATCGAGTCAAGCGCCATGTCGCGGTCTTCGGCCTTATCGACCTTCAGCGTGTTACGGATCCACGGGCCCGTGTTCACATGGTCGATGTCGAGCAGCTCGAGGCGGTCCACGCCGGCCTTATCCAGCTTTTCGAGGTTCTCGGCGGAGACTTCTTCACCGGCTTCGATGTAAATTTCACCGGTCGCTTCGTTGATCAGGTCAAGCGCAGAATAGCGGCCGAAGATTTCTTCGGTCGGGATCAGCAGCGTGGCCAGACCATCTTTTTCGGCTTTGTTGGCGGCACGCGGGCTGATCTTCTGGCCGGCGGCGAAAACAACTTCGCCCGTCTTGGCATCGACCACGTCATAAAGCGGCTTCTGGCCACGCCAGTTTTCCGCGACATAGGGCACCTGCCACCCATTGGGATCACGGCCGAACGTGACCGTGTTGTAGAAGTGGTTGAGGATACCTTCCGGCGTCAGGCCAAGGGCAAGAAGCAGGGCCGTAACGGGGAGCTTGCGCTTCCGGTCGATACGGACGTTGACGATATCCTTGGCGTCAAATTCGAAATCGAGCCACGAACCGCGATACGGAATAACGCGGGCGGCGAAGAGATATTTGCCCGACGAGTGGGTCTTGCCGCGGTCATGGTCAAACAGGACACCCGGCGAACGGTGCATCTGCGAGACGATGACACGCTCGGTGCCATTGATGAAGAAGGTGCCGTTCTCGGTCATGAGCGGCATATCGCCCATGTACACGTCCTGCTCCTTGATATCGAGGACCGAGCGGGTTTCCGTTTCGGTATCGACTTCAAAAACGATGAGGCGCAGCGTGACCTTCATCGGGGCGGCATAGGTAATGCCCCGCTGACGGCATTCTTCCACGTCGAACTTGGGGTCTTCCAGTTCGTAATTGACGAAGTCGAGTTCGGCGGTGCCCGCAAAGTCGCGGATCGGGAAAACGCTGCGCAGCGTCTTTTCCAAACCAGACACATACCCGATTGAGGGGTCCGAACGCAGGAACTGCTCATAAGATTCGCGCTGCACCTGAATCAGATCAGGCATCTCTGCGACTTCGTGGATGTTCCCGAAAACTTTCCGGATGCGCTTCTTGGCAACCGCGACCATCGCGTCTGCCTTCGCTGCTTGCTTCGCCATGTGGATTTCTCGCCTTTTTCGTCTCGATTCTCGGGCGCAACAAAACGCAAAAAAGCCGCATGTCTTCCTATCGGAAAACAGCAGCTTTCAGCGTCTTGCCTCTCTCCCCGCCTATTCGTTGAGCGCGCTGCGCAACGGCACGCTCTATCCCGACGGGGGAAGATGAGGATTTTGGATAGGATTTCCGGGCGTCTTTGTCAAACACCAAAGGTCAAAACGGCAAGCGCACACGCGCCGCAACACCTTTGTCCAAGGGCGCTCTGGCATTATGCCCCGGATCCTTGCGCAAGAACATGCCGAACGAAGCTGATCCTGTCAGCAAGGGGCGCTGATAAACTGTCTCAACATCCACTTCCCGTCCAACCGGCGCCAGATTGAGCCAGCGTTGATCATACGTTGCTACTTGCTGGGTATAATCCCAGGTTTGAGCAAGCTGGAGCTGCAACCCACCATGCGCCACTCGGACGGGCTGGCTGATCCGAAGCGCGAAACTATCGTCCCACCGCCAAATGCCGGTCCGCGCAAGATCAACCGACCAAGAGGTTGTAACAAGATGATCGGCCTGCGATCTTAAACCCCCTGCTGCAATCCGAGTGCGCCCACGTTGAAACCGTCCCTCGAGGTTCCAGCCCCGCGACAGCGCAAGTTCAGCCCCCGCCAATGCGGCAAGCGTTGTTGCCCCTGGTGCGCCAAGCGCATCCGCAAAGCGCGCGCCAAGAACACTTGCCTCTTCCCGCAACAGACTTGCGCCAAGATTGAGTTTGAGCGGGCCATAGCTCTGGTCGAACGAAACCGAAAAGCGTGTGAAAGGAAAATGGTCATAGCCCTGGCCACGCGCCGCATTCCAAACCAAGACATCGCCTTTGTCAGCCGCCAACGATAGACCAAAGCCACCGGCTGCATAACGCAGCGCTCCGGCATAATCGGGCGACACGGAAAAGCCTGAGGCATCGCCCGCAGCCTCTGCCACCAAAAAGGACGCGGCCCGCCGCAAGGCCAGTTGATCGGCCAACGCCGTCGCTCGCTGACCGACGCCAACCGCCACCTGCATTTTCTGGGAAAGCCGCGAGACCACCCATCCAGCAAGCGCCCGTGCATCAGCGCGCTCCTGCGCATTGAGCGCCAAAGGTCCCATCCGGGGCGCCGGCTTATCCCCGCCGATGGCTATGACTAAACCAGTCGAGCGAAGACCCATAGAGGCCAGCCCCATGCCTGCCAGATGCCCATCATCACGCAGCGACCGCCACAAGCGACCATCCGCCCCCATATTGACAAAGCTGTTGCTAAGATCGGCGCGATAGGCACGGCCATAGCTATCCAGAATAATCGTCGACAAACCTTGCTGCCCCGCATCCCCCATCGGTGCCGAAAGGGTCCCGTTGCTGGTCAGCGAAACGGTTGTTGCCGTACCCGCCACCGAGGTGCTTCCCCGAGCCTTGAACGCGGCGGAGAGGTCAAGCAGACCCCGACCATAAATTGGATCCACCCCAACATCACCAAGATCCTTAGTCGACGTTATTATGAGATCGACAATCTGGGCGGCGGATAAGTTGGGAAAGGCATCGGCCAGCAATGCGACCGCGCCCGATATCGCCGGCGCAGAATAGGACGTTCCAGAGCCCAAAATCCCGACACCGTTCTCGTCAATCGACCGAACTTGCGTTCCGAGCGCCAAAACATAATGGTCGGCGCCACTTCCCGCTTTGTTGCTGCCGCCTGAAGAATAAACGGAAAGATTGTTATCGGCACTCACGCCACCCGCAATGATAACCAACCCCTTCATCGTTGGCTTATTGGCGATCAGAGCAAATTCCCCGGGGTTTTCTTCACCATCATTTCCAGCCGCGACAACAATGACGATGCCAGCGGCCACAGCGCGTTCAAAGGCCGCCTCCAACTCAGGATCAGCCGCTTTACCGCCCAGAGAAAGGTTGATGACCCGCGCCTTATCGGCAATGGCAATATCGACCGCTCGCGCGATGTTTGCATCGGCGTGGGAGCAACCGCCGTCTTCTCCGGTCTTTTGGCAACTACCCGGCGTATCGGTTCGCAGCGCCAACAATGTTGCATCAAATGCTACGCCCTGAAGCTGAGATTCGTCCCTGGCCGCTAGCAGAACAGCGGAGACCGACGTTCCGTGCCCGTCAACATCGCCCATGCCGCGCGTCCCAGCGACATCCCTTGATGCAGGGCTAATCCGGCCCGCAAATTCAGACAATGTTGGGTTGACGCCGCTATCGATAACCGCCGCCACAACGCCGGCGCCCGTCGCACCCGCATCATAAGCGGCCAGCGCATTAATCTTAACAGCAGCGTTCGACCTCAAATACTCCACGGTATTGTAGTCCACCGGCGGCGGGGGCGGCGGAACAGGCGGCGGCGGGGGCGGAGGAGGAGGTGCAGGCGGTGGCGCAGACGTTGACGGCGTAGAGGGCGACGTGCCCGCAGTCGTTGCGCCACCGCAAGCCGCCAACCCCGGTAGCAAACCAATCAAAATACCAAAGGTTAAGGCTTTATTCTTCATCATATAACAGGGTTAAATGACGCTCCTCTTTACTTCTGTCTAGCTTGGATTTTGTTAATTTTCTCAATTGTATAAGATCCGCAGACACGTCCTTGGACGCCGTCTTGGAATAGGCGGCCTTTAAGTTTTCAAGGCATGTGATAAGGGGACGTCTATGCCGCCTTCCCTCTCCCATATCGACACTTGGGTCTTTGATCTCGACAACACGCTTTACCCGGCCTCGTGTGATCTCTTTGCGCTGATCGATGCCCGGATGAACCTGTACATTAGGCAACTCTTCAATGTGGATGCCCATGAGGCGCATCGCATCCAGAAAGATTATTTCCACAATCACGGCACCACCCTGTCGGGATTGATGGCGAAACACGGCACCGACCCGCATCATTTTCTTGATTTCGTCCATGACATTGAATTGGATAGGGTCTCAGAAAATCCGGTCTTGCGCGCAGCCATCGACGCGCTGCCGGGCCGGAAGATTGTTTTTACCAATGGCGATGTGCCTTATGCCGAACGGGTCATCGCAGCGATTGGCCTCGAGAGCTGCTTTGAAGCCATCCACGATATCCATGCGATGGACTATCAGCCCAAACCCCATCCGAGCGCCTATGATGGCTTTTGCCGCGCCTGGGGGGTGCGGCCAACGACCGCTCTTTTTGCTGAAGATATGGCGCGCAACTTGAAGCCCGCGAAAGAGATCGGCATGACGACCCTTTGGGTCAATAATGGTTCAGAACAGGCGGGCAGCAGCGCTTGCCCATCTTATGTCGACCATGAAACCCACGAAATCACGGCCTGGCTTACAGGCTTGCACTATGAGGACCAATATGACGGACGCGCTTGAACAGACCATCGAAGCCCTTTGGGAAGAGCGGGACGCGATGTCGCCCGCAACCACGGGCGCTCCGCGCGATGCTGTCAATGCCGTGCTCGGCCTGCTCGACAGCGGCACCCGCCGCGTCGCGGAAAAGGTGGATGGCAACTGGCAGGTCAATCAATGGCTGAAAAAGGCGGTTCTTCTCTCATTCCGCCTCAACGATATGGAAACCATTTCGGGCGGCCCAGGCGGTTCCCATTGGTGGGATAAGGTACCCTCCAAGTTCGATGGCTGGGGCGCCAACCGTTTCCGGGACGCCGGATTCCGAGCCGTGCCGGGCAGCATCGTTCGCCGTGGCGCGCATATCGGCAAGAATGTTGTGTTGATGCCCAGCTTTGTGAACCTCGGCGCGTCCGTGGGTGAAGGCACGATGGTCGATACATGGGCAACGGTCGGCAGCTGCGCGCAGATCGGCAAGCACGTGCACCTTTCCGGCGGCGTCGGCATCGGCGGCGTGCTCGAGCCGCTTCAGGCAGGCCCCGTCATCATCGAAGACAATTGCTTCATCGGCGCCCGGTCTGAGGTCGTGGAAGGCGTGGTTGTCGAAGAAGGTGCCGTGCTCGCTATGGGCGTCTTCCTCTCCTCGACGACGAAGATCATTGATCGCAACACGGGCGAAGTCTTTGTCGGGCGGGTACCGTCTTACTCGGTCGTCGTGCCCGGCGCGCTTCCCGGCAAGCCGTTGCCCGATGGCACGCCCGGCCCGAGCCTTGCCTGCGCCGTGATCGTGAAGCGCGTCGACGCACAGACCCGCTCCAAGACGGCGATCAACGAACTTCTTCGGGATTAATGGCAGAGGCGGCGGATTTCCTCGTTATCGGGGGCGGCATTGCTGGCCTGTCCGCCGCCGCCCGTCTCGCCCGCCACGGCAAAGTCATCCTGCTCGAAGGGGAAGCGGCGCTTGGCTATCACAGCTCCGGGCGCAGCGCGGCCTTTTACCATTTCGGCCTCGGCAACCCGCTCATTCGCGGGCTGACCGCGTGGAGCCGCCCTTTTCTCGACACGCCCCCGGCGGGCTTTTCTGAGACGCCCATCGCTACCCCCAAGCCTGCTTTGTTCATCGCAACCCAAGCGATGCGTGCTGAACTTGAGACGCTGGGTGCCGAAATGCGGCGCTTTACCGATACCGTGGAAGAGGCCGATCAGGCGCAGATGAAAGCGCTTTGCCCTGCCCTACGGCTCGACGGCGATAACGCGATTGTCGCCGGCCTTGTGGACCATGGGGGACGCAGCCTTGATGCCAACGCGCTGCTGCAAGGCTTTGCTCGGCAAGCACGGTCCGCGGGCAGTGTTCTTGTGCGCCAGCGGGTGGTGAGCTTGGTGCGCACTGGCGGAGCATGGCAAGCAACCACCGAGGCAGGCGAGGTTTTTTCAGCCCTCCTCATTGTCAACGCGGCGGGCGCATGGGCAGACCATGTCGCCCAAATGGCAGGCGTAGCGCCCATAGGCCTTCAGCCGAAACGACGCACGATCATCGTCTTTGACCCGCCCGAGGGAATGTCCGTTCGCGACTGGCCGTTTATCAAAACGCCGGGGGACGTGTTTTACATCCTGCCTCAGGGCAATCGCCTACTCGCCTGCCCGAATGACGAAACCGACAGCCCCGCCTGCGATGCCCAGCCGGAAGAAGATGACATCGCCCTTGCCGCGCACCGCGTGGAACTGTTCACCACCCTCCAAATTCCGCGCATCGCTCGCAAATGGGCAGGGCTTCGAAGCTTTGTGAAGGATCGCGGCCCCGTCGCGGGCTTTGCCCCAGATGCAGAGGGCTTTTTCTGGCTGGCAGGGCAAGGCGGTTTTGGCTTGCAAACATCGCCCGCTTTGGCCGCGATCACCGAAGCGTTGGTGACGGGCCGTGCGTGGCCTGAAGGTCTGGCGGCGCTTGGGGTGACGCCCGAGGCGGTGGCCCCGACCCGCCTCGGCCAATCTTGACGCGTTTTTTCCGCTTTCGTTCGAAAAAGCCTGGAAATCAGAACGCTTCTGCGATCAGCGCCATCTGGGTTGGGCTATCCCATTCCGCCGCGCCAATCATCCGCCAGACTTCTTTGCCGTCTTTGTCGAACAAAATCGTTGTCGGCAGCGAGCCGCCGCCAAGCGCGAAGCCCAGATCAGCCTTAGCATCAACATAGGGCACAAGCGTCTTAAAGCCTTGCTGTGACCACCATTTTTCGACGATTGGCCGCCCCTTCATATCCTGACTGACAGCCAGAACCACCAATTTGCTGGCTTCTCGTGCGGCCAGATTTTCCAGCGTTGGCATTTCCGCGACACACGGGCCGCACCATGTTGCCCAGAGGTTCACCAGAACCGGCTTTCCTTTAAAATCAGCGAGTTGCATCATCTTGCCGTCAAGGGCTTCAAACTGAACATCGGGCATGGCAGCGCCCTTATGGGTCCGGTCCACCGACCCTGAAAGGGCCGCTTTACCGCTCTGTGCCAATGATATGGGGGCTTTTTCTTGCGGCTTTGGGTCGGATTGCTTATCGCAGCCCGAAATTGCGAGGGTGAGAGCAAGGAGCGTCGAGATTTCCAGCCGCACGTCAAATTCCAATAGCATGTGGGGTGGCCGCTTCGCCGAGGGGCCGGCGGCCGTCATGCGTGAGATAAACGCCTCTATCCCCTTCGACAAGCGCTTGTGGGAACAAGACATCCGTGCCTCCAAGGCGCATGTCGCGATGCTTGGCGCGCAGGGAATTGTTTCGGCGGCGGATGCGCAGACCATCGCCGATGGGCTCGATGCCGTCGCTGCCGAATACGCCGCTCATGGCGTGCCGGTCGATCTGACGCTCGAAGACATCCATATGGCGACCGAGGCACGGCTCGCGGAACTAATCGGCCCGACGGCGGGGCGGCTCCACACCGCCCGCTCGCGCAACGATCAGGTGGCGACGGACTTCCGGCTCTGGGTGCGCGACGCGATGGATGCGGTCGAAGCCGGGCTCGAGGCGCTCCAAAAGGCGCTCGTCCTCCGCGCCGAGGCGCATGCCGAGGATGTGATGCCGGGCTTTACCCATTTGCAGAGCGCGCAGCCCGTGACGCTCGGCCATCATCTGATGGCATGGTATGAGATGATCCGGCGGGATCGTGCCCGCTTTGCCGATGCGCGGGCGCGCCTCAACGAATGTCCGCTTGGGGCCGCGGCGCTCGCTGGCACAGGCTTTCCCGTGGATCGCCACGCGACCGCCAAGGCGCTCGGCTTTGAAAAGCCCACCGACAACAGCCTCGACAGCGTGTCCGACCGGGACTTTGCGCTCGACTATCTGATGGCAGCCAGCCAGTGCGCGCTCCACCTGTCCCGCATGTCAGAAGAAATTGTGATCTGGGCATCGCAACCTTTTGGCTTTGTCGCGCTGCCGGACCAATGGTCGACGGGCAGCTCGATCATGCCGCAAAAGCGCAATCCGGATGCCGTCGAACTTATCCGTGGCCATGCCGGGCGGATCACCGGGTGCCTCAACGCGCTGATGATGACGATGAAGGGCCTGCCGCTCGCTTATTCGAAAGACATGCAGGACGATAAGCCCCCCGTCTTCGAGGCGCATGATCTGCTGGCGCTTTCGATCGCGGCGATGACCGGAATGACGGAGAGCGTGACCTTCCGGACGGACCGGATGCGCGCCTTGGCCGAAAGCGGCTTTGCGACCGCGACGGATCTCGCCGATTGGCTGGTCCGCGAAGCAGGACTGCCCTTTCGCGAGGCGCATCATGTCACGGGCCGGGCGGTGAAGCGCGCCGAAGAGTTGAAGCTCGCTCTTGCAGAAGTCCCGCTCTCCGAATTGCAGGCAATCCACCCCGCGATCAATGACAGCGTTTATTCGGTCCTTACCGTCGACGCCTCAGTTGCAAGCCGGATGAGCCATGGCGGCACCGCGCCTTCGCAGGTTCGGGCGCGCATTGCCGAGGCAAAGACGCTATTGGGGATCGCATGAGTCGCGCCCTGATCCTTGCCATCAGCTTTGGCCTTGCCCTTTCTGCGTGCGGTGGGCGGGTGAAACTGAAACCGCAGCCTGGTGCGAGCCTTCCCGTCAAACCGGAAGAGGCCCTGACCCAGCCCAGCGTGGATGAGATGATTTCCCCCGCGCCCCAGGCCCGGCCTAAACGCAGCGATGAATTGCTGACCCGATCAGAAGAGCGTCGCGACGACAAGTTTGACCTTCCGCCCAAAGGCTAAGAATTCCATGGACCATTTCCAGCTTAAGAACGGCATATTGCACGCCGAGAACGTTCCCCTGCCCCGCATTGCGGAAGAAGTAGGAACGCCCGTCTATGTCTATTCCCGCGCCACGCTGGAACGCCATGCAAAGGTTTTCCGCGATGGGATTGCACCCGTTGGCCGATCCCATATTGCTTTTGCAATCAAATCCAACCCGAACCGCGCGGTCCTGCGCGTTCTGGCAAAAGCGGGCTATGGGGCGGACGTTGTATCAGGCGGCGAGATTTCCCGCGCGATTGCCGCGGGGATGAAGCCCGAGGACGTGGTGTTTTCCGGCGTGGGCAAGACCCGGGCGGAGCTGGAAC
>JACCEC011342063.1_pt1 | contig 10858 bp, 9 predicted proteins | sample 7450121 | NCBI WGS metagenome assembly JACCEC01 (sample SAMN15323455, study PRJNA562643) | freshwater metagenome | isolation source: river surface water | place: USA:Blue River Watershed | collected 2017-08-18 | reverse complement strand
TCTCGGAAAAATCACCAAACTTCACGGATATAAGGGAGAGTTGACCGCTTGGTTGGATACGGATTCTCCTTTGGATTATACGGATTTGGATCATCTTTTTCTTTATCACAAAGGGAAGGTCACTCCTTTCATCATTGAGTCGATTGGTGCAAAAACCAACACGACATTAAAGTTGAAATTGGAAGGGATAAACTCAGAAGAAGAGGCTTTGCCTTGGGTGAAAGCTGAGATTTTCATCGAACCAGAAGAAGTGAGTGATTTGGACCAGGAGCGGGATGAGATCAAAGAGTGGATTGGATTTCATGTTCATACAGAGGGTTTTCATCCTTTGGGTGTATTGACCGATGTGCAAGAATCTGGATTAAATCCCATGTTCGAAATTGAAAGAGAGGGAAGAATGATCTATGTCCCGATGCAACCTCAATTCATTCAAGAAATTGATGTGGATAAGAGAGAATTGCATTTGATCTTGCCTCCTGGATTGTTGGAGTTGTATTTAAATGAAGAATGATTGACGCTATCTTTGCGCCGCTAAAAAAATAGACCTGTGCTAACAGTAAACAACCTTTCGTTGCGTTTTGGAAAACGCATTCTTTTTGATGAAGTGAATTTAAAATTCACACCTGGACATTGCTACGGTGTTATCGGAGCCAATGGTGCAGGTAAATCAACCTTCCTGAAAATATTGGCAGGAGAGCAAGAAACCACAACAGGTGGAGTTTCGATGGCTCCTGGACAGCGAATGAGTGTGTTGAAACAGAATCATTTCGTTTATGATGAAATTCCAGTTTTGCAGACTGTATTGATGGGGAATTCCAAGCTCTGGGAAATTATGCAAGCCAAAGATGCCATTTATGCCAAATTGGATTTTTCTGAAGAAGATGGATTAAAAGCCGCTGAATTGGAAGTAGCCTTTGCAGAAATGGATGGTTGGAATGCGGAGAGCGATGCAGCCAACATGTTGAGCGGATTGGGTATTCATGAGAGTTTGCATACCAAGTTGGTAAAGGAGTTGAATGGTAAAGAAAAAGTTCGTGTGCTTTTGGCACAAGCGCTTTTCGGGAATCCAGATATTCTTTTGCTCGATGAGCCGACCAACGATTTGGACGTAAATACCATCGCGTGGTTAGAAAACTTTTTGGCAGATTTTCAAAATACAGTGATCGTGGTTTCCCATGATCGTCACTTCTTGGATTCTGTTTGTACCCACATCGTGGATATTGATTTTAGTAAGATTCAATTGTACACGGGTAACTATACCTTCTGGTACGAGTCTAGTCAGTTGGCATTGCGTCAAAGATCAGATCAGAACAAGAAAATGGAGGACAAGCGAAAAGAGTTGCAGGAGTTCGTTGAGCGCTTCTCAGCCAATGCCTCCAAATCAAAACAAGCGACAAGCCGCAAGAAGTTGTTGGATAAATTGGTCATCGATCAAATTCAACCTTCAACACGAAAATATCCAGGAATTATTTTCCGTCCCGATAGAGACTGTGGAGATCAAATCTTACGCGTCGAGAATCTATCTAAGCAATCAGACGCAGGCCATTGGTTCTTTAAAAACGTAGAGTTTACTTTGGTCAAAGAAGACAAAGTAGCCATTCTCTCCAAGGATCACTTGGCCATTACAGCATTTTTCGAAATCATCAATGACAACCTCAAAGCTGACAGTGGGGAAGTGAGCTGGGGATCAACCATTACAACGGCTTATTTGCCCAACAACAATGCGGAGTATTTCAAAAGCGATGACAATTTGATTGATTGGTTGCGTCAATATTCCAAGGACAAAGACGAGACTTATGTTCGTGGTTTCTTGGGTAAAATGTTGTTCAGTGGCGAAGAGGTAATGAAAAAGTGTACTGTCCTAAGTGGAGGAGAGAAGGTTCGCTGTATGATTTCAAGAATGATGTTGCAGAATGCCAATTGCTTGATGTTGGATGAGCCTACCAATCACTTGGATTTGGAATCTATCACTGCATTCAACAACGCGATGAAAGAATGGAAGCATGTGGCTTTGTTCAGTTCACATGACCATACATTCACAGAGACCGTTGCCAATCGCATTATCGAAATCACGCCAAAGGGAGTAATTGATAAACGCATGAGCTACGATGAGTATATTGAAAGTGCAGAAGTGAAGGAGCTGAGAGAAAGGATGTATTCATAAATTTTTCTGGCTGAATTTATCTTAACTTAGACAAAAACAACTCTATGCGTTATATACTCTCGTTATTGGCTTTGGTTCTGGTACTTCAAAGTTGCGTTGCTCCTAGAAGCGTATTAAATTCAGGCAAAGTAACTCCAAAAGACAACTTTGCTGCGGGCTGGCAGTACGCAGGGAATATTTCAACGGCTCCTATTGACAAGGCCACGGAGCTCATAGATTTGAACATTGATCAGATAGCATCCATTCAGAACTCCGCGGATACTTTATCCACTTATGATGCGGAGGTTTTAAACCAGAATTTGGAGATTATTGGGCAGGCAGCCATTGCTTATGCAGCAGACCCCATTGGCGCAGGTTCTCAATTTTATTTGCGTTATGGCTTAATAGACCGCGTAGACATAGGATACAAGTATGCTGCAGGTGCTCATGTATTTGATGCGCAGTACCAGTTTCTAGGTCCTGTAGGTAATGTTGAGGATATAACCGATCAACGCTGGTATGGCAGTATAGGCGTTCAGTATGCAGGTCAAAAGGTTTCAATTCCAGCTTGGGCAACGCCGCTTCAGAACGCCATCAATTTTGATTTCAGCCGTCGTGATGTAATGGTGCCCATTACCTTCAGTTATTCTTTTGGCAATGAAGAAGAGTATGGTTCCATAGCCATGGGATTGGTAGGAAATTATACGCGTTTCAAGTACAGTACTTTCAATACGGATTTTGCACAATACATCAACCCTGATGGATCGGTCAATACCCTGGCAATCCAAGCTGTAGATCAGAAAAGTGACATCTTTGCTTATGGTGGTTTTGTCAATTTGAAATTGGGATACAAATACGTTTATGTTTTACCTGCCTTGTCCTTTTACTATCAGGATTATGGACAGTTTCAAAACGTGATAGGCGAGTCTTTCCATTTGAAAGGATGGACATTTGTCCCATCAATCGGTATCCGTGCACGAATAGGAAAGAGCTCTCGCAATAAATAATCTGCGACATGCGTTTTCAGGACATGAAGTTCGGGTTTCTACCATTCCTTTTTTTATTGTTATTTGTTTTTCCTGTTGCGGCGCAGTACGATCCGAGTCCTACACAAGGAATGCGATGGCAGTCATTTTCTGTTGGCGTCAATTCGGCGGATTATAGGGCCATGAATTTTGCATATGCCTATCATCTGCGAGGCGAAAGCGCTTTGACCTCTGTGAAATGGGATCTAAGCCGAGAGTTGATTTCATCACCCAATGATTCGATAACTTCTTTTTTCAATAAGACATCTACCTTATCCTTGATGGTTGGTGATGCATGGCGTGGCGAAAGAATTCCATGGTGGATTGCGTCTGGCATTGGCATGTCAATGAATTTGCGACGATACGCGGACTTCAGACCGCAGAGCAAAACAGAATGGGAAAAGCTCACCAAGTTCACGATGGGAATCCCAGCATTTGTCGAGTTGGGAATAAACATCAATGACAAATGGGGTTTGGGACTGCACGGATATGGCAATTGGAATTTCCGTCAAGCTTTCGCAGGATGCAATGTGATGGTTTCTTATCGATTTAAAGACAAAAAAATAGCTGCTGAATGATGACGGACATTTCAACGGAGGATCAGGTTGCAACATTGGTAGACCAATTCTATGATGGGGTATTCCAACATCCAGGTTTGTCTCCGTTCTTTAAAAATATAGATTACCCAACCCACCGTCCACGAATGATTTCTTTTTGGAGTTTTGTATTGTTGGACAAAGCGGGATATACAACACAAGTATGGGATGCACATGCCCACATGCGCATTCAACCGGAGTTGTTTGACGAATGGGTGAGATTGTTTTGTGATACCGTAGATAGGCTTTATGCCGGAGAAATTGCAGAGCGAGCCAAACTTCGTGCTAAAACATTGGGATGGACGTTTGCAGAGAAAATGAAAATGAAATTGGAACATGAATAAGTTCAAGGTAATAGTGGCAAGCTCAGTTGCGGTATGCGTTTCCTTCAAGGGATTTTCGCAGACTACTTTAAGTGCATCTATTGAAGATGCACAGAAAATGGCATTGATCATTGATGCTTACCATGATTCATTAGCTGTTTCAACGGTAGATGATGATCGTATTCGTTGGTCCAATTTGATGGAAACGAAACTCGTCGAAATGGCCCAGGTCTCATCAGACAAAGAAACTTTTTTGGCCGATTATGCTTTTTGGAGATTTTCCAAACTGATGTCTCCTGATCAACGGTTTCGCATAATCAATTGGAATGTTCCATTGCAAAATGGAGAACATATTTATTACGGTGTAATTTGGATTTGGGATGAGAATGAAAAACGTTTCTTTGCCATCCCATTAAAGGATTCGCAGCGGGATGGTGACAAATGGGATGCTCGGTATTTTGATGCTGAACAATGGCCAGGTGCTTTGTACTATGAGATTATTCCGTGCAAGACCAGGCGCAAAAAAGAAGTGGATACCTATACCTTGTTGGGATGGGATGGAAGAGACAACATGACCAATGCCAAGGTCTTGGATGTAGTAAAAATTGTATCCAACGAAAAGGTTAGATTTGGAGAAGGTTTGTTTGAAACACCGCTAGGTACCAAAAAGAGATTGATGTTTCAATATGCCGATGAGGTGAGCGCATCCTTCAAGTATTATCCCAAGAAAAAGGCCATCGTGATGGATCATCTTTCACCCAAGAATGCCATGATGGAAGGTATTTATGCAGATTATGGTCCCGATGGAACTTATGATTTGTACCAATGGGAGAAAGGCAAGTGGAAACTCTATAGCCAAATAGACATCAGTGTATTCAGTGCAAGTGATACTAAAATGTACAGGCCACCCAGAAGGTAGCCTGCAATATTCATTTGGGTAAAGATGGATTATTTATTTTCCATCAAAAAGTCTGTCATCTTTTGGAACAAATGCAATCTTGTTTTGCCCCCTGAAATGCCGTGATTTTTGTTTGGGTAGCTGAAGAAATCAAATTTCTTGTTTTGTTGAATCAATGCTTCCGCAAAGTCTATGGAATTTTGGAAATGCACATTATCGTCTGCAGAACCGTGAATCAATAAGAATGGACCCTTCAAGTTTTTCGCAAAGTTCACGGGTGAGTTGTCCTCGTATCCTTTTGGATTTTCACCTGGAGTTCTTAAAAAACGCTCTGTGTAGATGCTATCGTAGTATTTCCAGTTGGTTACAGGTGCAACAGCAATACCTGCATTGAAAACATCCGCACCTTTTGTCATGCAAAGACTGGTGGCGTATCCACCAAAACTCCATCCTTGGATGTTGATGTGTTGCCCATCTACATACGGAAGGGTTTTCAAATAGTTGGCAGTAGCGATGAAATCTTCGGTTTCCAATTTGCCAAGATTCATATACGTCGCATGTTTGAAATCACGTCCTCGAAACTGCGTGCCACGAGGATCTACACTGACCACGATGTAACCTTTTTGTGTGAGCATTTGGTGCCACAAGTAATTGCGCGATTCGTACATGTCCATTACAGTGTTTCGGCCAGGACCGCCGTATATCGTTACAAAAACAGGGTATTTTTTGTTCTCGTCAAAGTTTTGGGGCTTCATGATCCAGGCATTCAAACGATGACCGTCAACTACTTGAAAGTCGAAAAAAGTTTTCTTCGTTTGGCAGTATTCAGCCAGTTTATTTTTCAAGTTGATATTGCTTATCAAAGTTCTAATGGCATTGCCTCTGTCATCCACCATTTGAATTTCTGTTGGCGTATTGGCATTGGAATGTGAGAGTATGCAATACTTCATTCCTTTGCTGAAGCTGGCATCGTATGTACCATTATCAAATGCTTTCCCCATCCAAGGTTGCATTTTTTGAGACTTTAAATTGTATCGGTAAATCCCTTTGCCAATTGTCTTTTCTGATTTAGAAAAGTAGATGTTGTTTTTTTCGTCGATGCCGTAAACTTCAACAACTTCCCAATCTCCTTTGGTCAATTGTTCGCTAAGTTGTCCATCGGACATGTAATGATAAAGATGTTGGTAGCCATCTTTTTCAGAAGTCAGCACAAATCCTTTGTTGTTGTTCAAGAAATACAAATTGTCATTGATGTCAATGTAGGTTGTGCTCTTTTCATGATAGATTTCTTTTACAGCAATGTTGGAAAGCAGGGTAGTTTGGTAACGATGAATGGCAAGTTCGTTTTGCAATCTGGGCATGGTGAATACAAGCAAATTGTTTCCATTGGGTTCCCATTTGATTCGTGGGATATAATGCGATGCTTCAGGTTTTTCAGCCATGGCTAATCCTATGTTCTCTTTGGAATTCAAGTCATACAAACACACACTAACAATACTATTGTTTTCACCAGCTTTGGGATATTTGAAAGTAACGCGCTCAGGATATAGTCCGCCATACATGTCCATGCCGTATTGAGGAACTGCAGACTCATCAAATTTCAAATACGCAATTTGATTGCCGTTTGGACTCCAGAAAAAAGCTTGGGTCATGGCAAATTCTTCTTCATACACCCAATCCGCTGCACCATTGATAATTTGATTCCATTGGCCATCACGGGTGATAGTTGTCGTGATATCGCTATCCAAATCCAAAACATATAGGTTGTTGTCTAAAACATAAGCAACTCGATTTCCCGCAGGACTGAATGTTGCGCTGCGTGCTTGTTTGCTATCGTCTTTCAACAACATTTTTGTTTTGCCGCTGGTGAGATCATGAATGAAATACGTGCTATAAAAGCTGTATCTATATAGAGGCTGATTGTTGGTTTCAATCATCAATTTGTTCTCATCAGCGCTAAAGGAATAACCATCAAACCCTTTGGTCGCATCATTGAAAATGCTCAATGATGAAGCAATAACACCCACTGAATCGCCTGAAGCATAAGAATACTTGACGATATAATCGCCAATCTTCTTGTTCGACTTTTGCAAAGTGTAATGCAAACCATCATTCATGGATGGTCCCTGATCAAATCTTTCAGAAGAAAAGGTGTTGGAAGACCAAATCAATTCATTGGTCAATTCTTTTTGGCTGAATCCAGAAAAGGAAATCAAGCTCAAAGCGAGGATAATTAAATGTTTCGTGTTCATAGCTTCTCAAGCAAAGATAAGAAGAGCCGCGGGTGTCCTGTACATTTGACTTATGCAATCCAACTTTAAGAAAATTGACAATGCAGATGTGCTGTTTTTTCAAAGTACGTTAACAGTCTCCCGTGTTTTTATAGATGAAGATATTTTGCAAACCTATGGCTCGGATGAAACCGAAGATTTGTGCTTTCCACCAGCCGTTGTGCTAAAGCCGGAAACGACCCAAGAGGTTTCTACGATCTTGAAGTATTGTTACGAAAATCAAATTTGCATCACACCTATAGGGGCAAGAACAGGTTTGAGTGGAGGCGCATTGTCCATTTTTGGTGGGGTAGGGCTCAGTATGGAGCGAATGAACAAAATCATTGAAGTAGATGAGAAAAATGGTCAAGTGACAACGGAGCCAGGCGTTATCACACAAGTGCTTCAAGATGCTTGTGCAGAAAAGGGGTGGTATTACGCACCAGATCCATCAAGCAAAGGATCATGTACAATTGGAGGAAATATTGCCGAGAATGCAGGTGGTGCTCATGCGGTGAAGTACGGTGTGACGAAGGATTTCGTGTTGAATTTGGAAGTTGTTTTGGCCAATGGAGATGTGATTTGGACCGGTGCCAATACACTCAAAAACTCCACGGGGTATAATTTGACACAGTTGATGGTGGGAAGTGAAGGAACACTGGGCGTTGTCACAAAAGCAGTTTTGAAATTGATTCCCGTTCCGCGACATCAGATGTTGATGTTGGTTCCATTTTATAAGGCATCACAAGCCTGCGAGGCGGTGAGTGCCATTTTTCAAGCTGGATTGATGCCAAGCGCGTTGGAGTTTATGGAACGCGATGCCATTGATTATGTACTTCAGTTTTTGGATGATGTTGTGGTTCCTGTCGAGGATTCGGTAAAGGCTCATTTGCTCATTGAAATGGATGGTAATTATACCGATGCATTGATGCAGGATTGTGAGAGAATCATGGAAGTACTTGCTCAGTTTGAATGCGGTGATCCGCTATTTGCCGAGGATGACACCCAAAAGAATCAGTTGTGGAAAATGCGAAGGAAAGTGGCTGAAGCTGTGAAATCACATTCGGTATATAAAGAAGAGGATACAGTTGTTCCTAGATTTCAATTGCCAGCGTTATTATCCGCAGTGAAATCTATCGGAACCAAATATGGATTTCGTTCAATTTGCTACGGCCATGCAGGTGATGGTAATTTGCATGTCAATATCCTAAAAGACAACTTGAGTGATGAGCAATGGAATGAAATGTTACCCAATGCGATTACCGAAATCTTTGAAAGAACCGTAGCGTTGGGTGGTACGTTAAGTGGCGAACATGGAATAGGATATGTGCAAAGGCCATACATGCATTTGGCATTTTCTGAAATTGAATTGAACGTGATGAAGGGAATTAAGCATTTGTTTGACCCCAAGGGTATATTAAATCCCGGAAAAGTATTATGAGTAAAGTAGCCATTATAGGGGCAGGTGCAGCAGGATATTTTGCGGCTATTCAACTGTTTGAATTGGGATTTCAAGGTCAGGTTAAGTTGTTTGAAAAGTCAAAACCTTTGGCCAAGGTTAAAGTGAGTGGGGGAGGCAGATGCAATGTGACGCACGCTTGTTTTGACCCCAAGGAATTGACGCAATTTTATCCTCGGGGCAACAAGGAATTGCTTGGACCTTTTCATCATTTCCAACCTGGAGATATGATTGGCTGGTTGGCGGATAAAGGTGTTGAGCTCAAAGTGGAAGAAGATGGTAGAATGTTCCCCATCACGGATTCTTCTCAAACAATCATTGACTGTTTTGAAAATGCTCTTCCTAAGGGAACTTTGTTGCAGCTTGGAGTTAAAGACATGGAGTTGGTTGAAAATGGTTGGAAGCTGTACTTCGACAATGGCGAAAATGAGTTTTTTGATCGTGTCATCGTTTCAGCTGGAAGTAGTCCTCAATTTGCGCAAATGCTCAAATCAAAAGGCATTGCTATGGTTGAGGCAGTCCCGTCGCTATTTACATTTCACATTGAGAACGAGTCATTGCGCACTTTATCAGGACTTGCCATTGATGCTGAAGTGATGATCGAGGGTGCAGAATGGATAACCGAAGGTCCTTTGCTCTTAACCCATTGGGGAGTAAGTGGACCGGCGGTATTGAAGATGAGTGCTTGGGCTGCCAGATGGTTGGCAGTAAAGAACTACCATGCGGAAGTGGTAATCAATAGCATGCCGCGTTACAACAACGTTTCATTGATGGAAACCTTGCATGGAATTCGGATCAATGCAGCCAAGAAACAAGTGAGAAATTTAGGTCCATCCTCTATCCCGAATCGTTGGTGGCAATTTGTCATTCAGGACAATTCTGCCATTGATAAAATGTGGGCGGATGTGAAGAATGTGGAGTTGGAGGAAATGGTCAAGAATCTGCTTCAAATGAAATTGCCCATTACGGGTAAAGCTACTTTCAAGGAGGAATTCGTGACCGCTGGTGGGGTGGACTTGAAGAATATTCACTTCAAGAATATGGAAAGCAAAACCCACCCGCGTTTACATTTCGCAGGTGAGGTTTTAAATATCGATGCTTTAACTGGAGGCTTTAATTTTCAGGCGGCTTGGACCACTGCTTATCTGGCAGCCAAAGGAATTGTCGAAAGCGAAAATGCTTAAACGCAGTTAATCTTTTGGACTTATTGCGCCTTGAATTTATTGATGGCGTTTTTGGTAAATTCAGACAACACAAGGCGACCTGATATTTTTGCTCTTTCAAACAACAAGGTATCCCAGTGTTCTGTTCCTTGCCAGAAAATGGTTTTCAAGTCATACATGGCTTCTGGATTACTATTGGCCAACTTATTTACCAAGGTCTCAATGGCAGTGTCCATTTCTTCGACAGTCTCATATACCTCTGCATAGAGTCCTTTTTCTTTCGCCCATTGTGCACTTTGCCATTGCGTGGCATCTATGGCCATTTGAGACATAGCGCTTAAACCAACTTTTCTTTCTACTGCAGGACCAACTACAAAGGGTCCAATACCAACAGCCAATTCGCTGAGCTTAACTGACGCTTTGGATGTGGCAAAACAGAAATCAACTGAAGATGCCAATCCAACACCACCACCAACGGCCTTGTTGTGAACGCGACCAATGATCAATTTTGGACAAGTGCGCATTGCATTGATGACCATTGCGAAACCGCTAAAGAAATGATCTCCTTTTTCAGGACTGTCAATGGCAACCAACTCATCAAAACTGGCACCGGCACAGAATGCCTTTTCGCCTTCACTGCGCAATACAATGACATTGACATTTGGATTTTGACCTACACTCGTTATGGTTGAGGCCAATTCGCGCAACAATGCACCAGGTAAACTATTGCTTTGGGGATGAAAAAAAGACACCGTAGCTACGGTGTCTTTCATTTCAACGGAAACTTTTCCTTCCATTGTATTCTCTATAAAAATTAGTGTCTTTTTGCAATTGGAACATACTCACGTTGAGTAGGACCAGTATAGATTTGACGTGGACGACCGATTGGTTCTCCTTGTTCTACCATTTCTTTCCATTGTGCAATCCAACCTGGTAGGCGACCTAAAGCAAACATTACTGTAAACATTTCAGTTGGGATGC
>JACCEC010202122.1_pt1 | contig 10858 bp, 18 predicted proteins | sample 7450121 | NCBI WGS metagenome assembly JACCEC01 (sample SAMN15323455, study PRJNA562643) | freshwater metagenome | isolation source: river surface water | place: USA:Blue River Watershed | collected 2017-08-18 | reverse complement strand
GGTGATTCTGAGTATGAATAAACAAAAAGGTTATATAGATATTGATTTAAGACCGCTGATATTCTTTGCTGTAATCGGAGTTGTGGCTTTGGCACTTGGTATTGGGCTTGGCGGAATTTGGTTGTTTGAACATTTGACCATATCTATTGTATGACTACTGACTTATATACACCAACCGAAGTAAAGAATATCAGAGAATCCTTACTAAAAGAGCAAGACAATAAGTGCCTTATCCTTGGTATTGATATAAAGCCCTCTAGGACTGCTGTATTGGATCATAGGCACGATGATGAGCAATTGGTAAGGGGTGTTATCGAGCGTGAAGCGAACGCGCTTCTGGGAGCACTGGAGAACGCTTACAAGAGGCATATGAAATACTGGTGTGATATTCCTTTACCGAGTATCTTACGATGTATTGCTGATTACTTAGAGAATACTACAACTGAGAATAGATATAGGCATCCAAAGTGGCAAGCTAAAGTAAAAACCAAGTTTAATACTTTGAATAGTAAGCAACAGGACGTTGTACTTATTGAATTAGGTTCAGCTCGAGGTAAGAACCTTAAAGAACGTAAGGAACTATTCAATAAAATTGTACTTGACAGAAGTAAAGGATTTGAGTATATTACGAAGATGATTTACAAAGTAAAAGGAGATACATGACTTCACCTTTTGAAAATGTAATTGACTTACAACGCATTTACTCAGAGATTATTTTCATGGGGAAATTACATAAAGAATTTCTACTAGACAGTTATTCATCTTGTGCTTTCCCTAGTGAGGTACAATCTGGTAGTTATAAACTGTTCAGTAATAAGCTAAACAAGATTCATAGCAGTTCTTTTAACAAGGAGATTTAAACATGCAAGATAACCAAGTAGATAATGAAGTTCAGCCAAAGCACCAAGTTATTGTTCGTATGATGGATAATGAAATTATCAATATTTCAGTGATTGACTTTAGTGTAAATGAAGAAAATCTTGTAATTACTATCAGTCAGAACGATGTTCTTGCTATTAACAAGCAAGTAGTTAAGTCTTATCATTTGATTAACATTGAGAATTGATTATGCAACAAGATACTAAACTAAAGGCAACTGTGCTATATAACAATGGATGCACTGAAACTTTCTTATACGAAGAAGTAATAGAAGATATTGTAGGAAACTACGCTTACATTCTGAGTTCTGAACCTTTTGAAGCAAAAGTAATCAACAAGAATGCTTTTGTTTATATTGATGTTGAAACCGTACCTTTGCATTAGGAGGATATATTGAAAAAATACTCAGAAGAAACACAAAGTAAGATTCTTGCTTTACGTGATAAGAATTGGTCTACACGTAAGATTGCAAAGGAACTTGATATTGGCAAGTCAGGTGTAATTGATTTTCTTAAACGTATTAATTACGAACAAGAGAAGATTACTATTGCACCTACTATCAACTTTATTGACTTGGAGAGTCGCCCTGCAATTGCAGCAGTCTTTGGTAGGTTCAAACAAAATGTATCTCAAGATGCTATTATTGCTGAAGGCGGTGGGCTACTTACTTATTCTTACAAGACTCAAGGTAAAGACGTTATTCATGGTAACAAGGTATCTGTTGAAGAAGCTATTGCCAATGAAGATAGTTCGATCTGTGCTGAACTATGGGATGTTGTAGAATCCTCTGATATTCTGATCGGCCATAATGCTTTGAATTTTGACTGGCCTTTGCTAAAAGCTAGAATGATTCTTAATGGTTTCCCTCCTATGCGTAAGGCAAAGATCATTGATACTTTGCAGATTGTCAAAGAATTCAAAATGCAAAGTAATAAGTTAGATTCTCTTTGCCGAGCACTTGACATTGGTAAGAAACTAGAGCATAGTGGAATCTCTTTGTGGGTACGTTGTATGCATGGCGATAGCAAAGCCCTTGATGAAATGCTGGCTTACAATAAGGTTGATATTGAATTGTTGGAAGAACTTTACAATATCATTAAGCCACATAGTACAAGGCACCCAAATTTAGCTTTGTATTATCCAGACGATGCTGTAAGATGTAACGTATGCGGTAGTAAGAATATTGAAGAAAGTGGTAATGTAGTCACTACTAACCTTAGTTCATTTACTGAGCATGTGTGTAAGGACTGTAGGGCTAGGTTCAAATCAAGAAAGAGTATTACTACTAAAGATCAACGAAGTAAATATTTGAGTAATTAAGGAGATTAGAAATGAGTAATGAAATGTATTTTGAGACCTTATCAGGGCTTACAAAATATTTGGAAACTAAGTTGGGGTTTAGTGACGATGTTGACCTCAGTGACCTTGAAGAATATGAAGAAGAGTCCTATAAACGACAAACACGTTGTAGTGGGTATCTTCATAACCAAACCAACGACACGTATTACCTTCTTCAATACCTACATGACTATGACTGGGGATCGAGTAATTTTATTCTTGATACAACACCTTGTCAGAAATATTCTGAAGTAAAGCTAGTAGAAGCAGTTAGCAATGTATTCAAACCAATTAAAGGAGAACTTGATGTTCAAAACACTAAATGATATGGTAATTGCTTACAGCAAAGGAGAGGGTATGAAGTCAAAAGGAGAACCAAGTGTTGATTTGAAGATTGTAGATCAACGCATTAAGGAAAACTTCCCTGCTTATCAAACAGCAGGTAGTGCAGGTATTGATCTTTGTGCTTGCTTGGAGAGTTCCTATCTTTTGTACCCAGACGAAACTATTTTGATTGATACAGGTATTGCTTTGCATATTGCTGATCCTGATTATGCAGGTTTTATCCTTCCCCGTAGTGGTCTAGGGCATAAGAAGGGTATTGTTCTAGGTAATCTTGTCGGGTTGATTGATTCTGATTATCAAGGTACAATCAAAGTATCTCTCTGGAATCGTAGCAAAGATGAATACCAGATTAACCCGATGGATCGCATTGCTCAACTTGTAATCATGCCTGTACAACAAGTTCATTTCAATGTGGTATCTAGCTTTGATGAGTCGGAACGTGGTGAAGGTGGTTTTGGTAGTACAGGTGTAATTACAAATTGATTTCAAGTAGCCCTGTCCGAAAGGGCAGGGTTTTATTTTATAAGGGGCTAAATAAAATGCAAGAAGATAACCAAACAGGCTTGCAACTATTTGAGATTGGTGATACACTTGTATTCAGTGATTCATTTCCAAGGAAAGATTCTTTAAGTAAGTTGCTTCCTTTACGTTTTGTGAAGTATAATTCAAAAGAAAGACAACTTTGTTTATGCTTGGATAATGAAGGTGATTTCATTACATTGTATCGAGAGTTCTTGGTGAAAGTCAAGAACGTTAAATAGAATTCTTAACCAAAGTTTAATCAAGGAGATTGATATGTGTAAATTTAAAAAAGGCGATGAAGTAAAGATTCTTGACAAAGGGGATAAGTCAGGATGGGTTGACGAGATGGAAGAAACTATCGGAATGGTTGGCATTGTAGGAGATGATCTTCAAGATAACTCTGTATATGTAACACTCGGAGAAGATGATTGCTGGTTGTACTCTGCTGACAATCTTGAACTTGTAGATGATTCTGATAATACAGAACATCAGGAAGAATACGATCTTGTGTCTAAACCTAAGCACTACATGCTTTTTGAAGATAAAGACATTGAAGTACGGGACTTGATGACTATGTTGGCATCTCGCCTAGAAGGTAAGTACAAAGCAATGTTTATCTCTGACTATATTCAAGCAATGCAATACTTGCTGCGATTTGACTTGAAGAATGGAGAAGAAGATGTTGCTAAAGCTAAGTGGTATCTTGAAAAGATGCTTGGAAATGATTACTGAACTTAACAATCCTTCTAGGTTACTTTACAAGAACGTAGAAGGAGAGTATATTTACTCAAGGTTTCATGCAGTATGTAACTTTGAGCAGATAGTTAATATTCAGAAGATTTATTATTTTATAAAGGAGAAGTAAAATGTCAAGTATTGATATTCGTGAGCAAGGAGAAGATACAGTTGATACAATTGTTTTTGCTGATGCAGAAGATTCCGAAGATGTAGTGCAAGCACATTGCGTTCGGCGGTGGAATAATTATTTTACAATTGAGGATTCTGATGAAAGTGTAGTAATCAATTCCAAAGAACATGCCCTTGACCTCATCAAGGCTATCAAGAAAGCAATTGAACTTGAGTGGGTAAAGTAAAGGAGAAATGAAATGAAAGAGAATAAAGAAATTTGGTTTTGTGTAAATGAAGAGTATATAGATCACGGCAAAGGTGACTCACCTGAAGAAGCGTTTGATAATCTGTGTGAGTCTACCGGTTGTTTTATGGAAGTTACGGTCTGCACCTTTTATAAAGCACAAGAAGTAAAGATGAAGATGAAAATTGTTGAATATAAGGAAGGAGAATAAATGCTAAAAGCTAAAATCATTGAAGATAGTATTTCACAACAAGGTAATCGTATTACTACGTTTCAGATTACACTCCCAAAAGCACTACTTGCTGAACTAAACACCCATCGGGTGTTGTCAAAGAATGCTGCATCATCACGGGCTATACCAATTGCTAAGTTTAATCAACTTAATTCTTGGTATCCTTTGCGATGGGGGAAGAATCAAAGTGGTATGCAAGCAAGTCAAGAAAATCTGACTGGTGATGAATTGCTAGAAGCACAGAAGATTTGGCAAGATGCTATTGATTATTGCAAAGAAGCAAGTGCTAAGTTGTCTGCTCTTGGGCTTCATAAGCAATGGGCTAATCGCCTAAATGATTGGCATGTTCTTGTTGATGATATTATCACTGCTACGGAATGGGATAACTTCTTCAATTTGCGTATTCATCCAGCAGCACAACCAGAAATGGATTTTCTTGCTTCAGAAATGAAGCGTTTGATGCAGAGTAATGAACCAAAGTTGTTGCGTAGTGGTGAATGGCATCTTCCTTTTGTCACAGAAGAAGAACGAAAGATTTTGTCTATTAAGGATCAACTTGTTGTAAGTACAAGTCGTTGTTGTCGAGTAAGTTATAATAATCATGGAGGCAGCCTTAGCACTCTTGAACAAGATTACAATACTTATGAGAAACTAGGACTGCATCAAGACATTGAACCTAAACATTTCTCTCCTGCTGAACATCAAGCTACACCAGATGACTTTGTTGATTATTGGTATGGTTATGAAATGTGGGGTAATTTCAAAGGATGGGTTCAACACCGTAAAGTTATTGAGTTTGATTGTATTGAAGAAGTTTGTAATTAACATTCAATTACCTTGACGAATTACCCCAAGGGCTGTATAATCATCAGCCCTGCTTAAATAAACGGATGGTACTCCAAAATGTTATATGCTTGTGTAGTGACAGATTGTTGGGAGACATGGCAGGAGTCCTTGCATGACACAAAGTATGGTGCATGGAGAGCAGGAAGGGATTGGCTCCTTGGCCGATACAATCAAGGGTACGAAAGCCGACAACTTTGCGGGAAAATGGAGTATGATTTTATGAATGAATACCAATCATTTACTGTAGTACCTGTACTTTTAAGTGAAACTAAATTTAAAGGAGAATAACAATGCCTTATGTATATGCTGTATGGTGCGAATGGGATATTGGGTTAAATGATGTTGTGTTTACCAGTAAGGAAGTAGCGAAGCGGTCAGTTAAGGAAGCACTAGTTGATTGTGGGACTGAAGGTAGTGTTGATGAACTATGTAATAAAGGTTTATTAGGATATACTAAGATGGAGGTAATTGGATAATGGAACTAGCAGTATTATTCGTAAGTGAAAGTGAACTAATCCTAGCTGATAATGCTTATAAAACACGTTGGATTGAAACTAACAAAGATAAGCTATTTGAGATGCTTTGGAGTCTTGGGTTGGATACTAGCCGGGATTTGGAGTATCAAGAAGTAACTCATCATCGTAATAGGCTAAACCAAATTGTAACTTGTGGAAGGTACTCAGGTCTTGAACGTACTGACACTGAGTGGATTAACTCAGGTTATGCTAGTCGTGCAGCTAAGATTGCTGCGTCAGGTTGTAAGCTACTTGGATCAGAGATTAATCGAGAATTGAAGCAATTCCAACAAGATAAAGACAATGCGAGTATTCTTACTAAGTATGAAGAACAACAAGATGAAGAATAAATTTATTAACTATAATTAGAAGGAGAAATGATGGATAAATCGCAACAAATCCTCAGTGATATTGTAGTATTTCAAAAGTATGCTAAGTTTGACCATGTTGTATCTCGGCGTGAAACTTGGGAAGAACTTTGTTACCGCAACAAGCAAATGCACATTAAGAAGTACCCTCAACTAAAAGATGAGATTAATCAAGTATACAAAGATTTCGTATCCAACCGTAAAGTGCTCCCGTCAATGCGATCAATGCAATTTGCAGGGCGACCAATTGAAGTGAGTAATAATCGAATTTTTAATTGTGCATTTACCAACGTAGACGATGTTGCTGTGTTTAGCGAGACAATGTTTAATCTGTTGTCCGGGTCTGGTGTCGGTTACTCTGTACAGAAGAATCACGTAGAGAAGTTGCCGCGTATTAAAGGTGTCAGTGATAAGAAGCGTCGTTTTTTAGTATCTGACAACATTGAGGGCTGGGCAGAGGCGGTAAAGAACCTTGTACAATCTTATGTGCGAGGAAAATCTGATCCTGTTTTTGACTATAGTGATATTCGCCCAAAAGGAGCGATGCTTGTAACATCTGGCGGTAAATCACCCGGCCCTGATCCACTGCGGATTTGTTTGGATAAAATTCGCTCTGTATTGAATCTGGCAATTGGGCGTAAATTGAAAACAATTGAGTGCCATGACATTATCTGCCATATTGCAGATGCTGTACTTGCTGGAGGGATAAGGCGTGCGGCTTGTATTGCGCTGTTTTCTTATGATGACCTTGATATGCTTTATTGTAAATCAGGTGACTGGTGGGAGTTGAACCCTCAGCGCGGTCGAGCTAATAACTCAGTTGTCCTAGAACGCGGTGCAGTTACTAAAGATGTATGGGATAACATTTGGAGTGTTGTTCAAAACTCGGGATCAGGGGAACCGGGCTTTGTGTGGCTAGAAGATACAGATTCAGGGGTGAATCCATGCTGTTTCACAGCAGACATGAAATTGTTGACCGAAGATGGGTACAAAACATTTGGTGAATTGGCAGGGCTGGATTCAGTTAGAATTGTAAATCCAAATGGTAACGTTACTACAGGTAAGGTATGGTCAAGTGGATCAAAAGATGTTGTGAATCTTCGTTTATCAAACAACACTGTTGTAACATGCACCCCAGACCATTTGTTTTTGGCAAACGGAGAAGAAGTACGTGCTGATAACATGAAAAGTAAGCGAGTAAGTACAAAGTTTTCGATCAAAACTGTTCCTACTAACCAGAGAGATTTTAAAGCTGGTTTTATCTTTGGTGATGGTGCTATCGGAAGGGTGAACTCAGAGAAGCACAAAGGGCTTGAAGTTTATATTGGTTATAACGATGACGACGTTCAACCTTATTTTGGAGTACCTAAAAATCGCAAAGTTTATAGTGTTGAAGCTAAGGATATTGCTATTGAATATAAACTCCCTGCGGTTGAAACATTTAATCGGTACTTGCCGGATATTGACATCTCTTGTGATTTTATGATGGGTGTTTATAGTGCCAATGGTGGTGTGATTACATCTGGTAAGCGAGTATCTTTAAAAACAGCCAGCCGTGAGTTAGCACTAGGGGTAAAAGAGTGGCTAATTAAAAACGGGATGACACCATATATCACTGTAACAAAACCAACCAAAGTAAGATTCAGCAATGGGGAATATACATGCAAACAAGCGTATGCTGTTAATATTTCAGGCATTGACAACCTAACCAAGTTTGCAGAGAAGATTAGTTTTATTCATAAGTATAAACAAGAAGCCTTACGACAGATTATTACTGAAAGTGCCCCAAAGGTTCTGTCTGTACATCCAGCAGGGGTTGCAGAAGTGTTTGATTTTACTGAACCAGAAACACATTGGGGTATTGTTGAAGGCTGTATTGTTCATAACTCGGAAATTGGGTTGCGGTCTAATCAGTTTTGTAATCTTACGGAGGTGAATGTCTCAGACGTTGCTTCACAGGAGGAACTTAATGCCAGAGTAAAAGCAGGTGCTTTCGTTGGGACATTGCAAGCTGGATATACTGACTTTCATTATCTGCGTGACGTTTGGAAACACAACTCGGAAGAAGAAAGCCTTATTGGGGTTGGTATGACAGGTATTGCGTCTGGTGGTGTTCTTAATCTCGATCTTGAAAAGGCTGCGAATGTTGTTAATGAGGAAAATGCTCGTGTAGCCAAGATTGTCGGGATCAATCCAGCAGCGCGTACAACTTGCATCAAACCGTCAGGAAGTACATCTTGTGTTGTTGGCTCTTCCTCTGGGATTCATGCTTGGCATAGTGATTACTATATCCGCAGAGTTCGAGTAGGCAAGCAGGAAGCCTTGTATAAATACTTGATTGCTAATATCCCTGAGCTAGTAGAAGATTGTATTTTTAAACCTCATATTGAAGCTGTTGTGTCAATTCCACAAAAAGCCCCTGAAGGCTCTGTGTTGAGAAATGAACCTGTAATTGATTTGCTCAATAGGGTCAAACGTTTCAATACGGAATGGGTTTCGTCTGGGCATATTTCTGGCAAACAACATCATAATGTATCTTGTACTATCTCGATTAAAGATGATGAATGGGAAAGTGTTGGTAATTGGATGTGGGAAAACAGAGACAACTATACAGGTATCTCTGTGCTGCCATTTTCAGACCACACTTACAAGCAAGCCCCGTTTGAGGATTGTGATGAGGAAACCTTCCTTGCAATGTTCAATCTTTTAAAAGATGTTGATCTATCAAATGTAATTGAGAATGAAGATAACACCAATTTGACAGACCAAGCAGCGTGTGCCGGTGGGGCATGTGAAATCAAGTAAAAAATTAACCTAGAAGAATAAACCCTCCCTAGCTTATGCTGGGGAGGGTTTTCTTTTATCTAATCTTCTAATACCTTCAAGGCAATCTTATATCTTCTTAATCTATCATCAAGACCAATAGTACCTCCGTTGATCTTCTTTGTAAGATTTACAATATCGCCTTTGTCAGCATATACATTACAATTATTCTCTGCCCAAAACCAAGTAGCAGATAATACTGCCCATAATGGATGCAGTAATAAATCAGGATTATTTACTAAATCTACTCCCAAACCTTGACTTGCTTTTTTATAATTGTATTTACCTGTTAATTGTTTTAATCCCCTACCTCTGTATCGCCAACCATCACCAGAACTTTCATCAGAATTATCCATACGATTAGCATAGACTTTATTTGCTATCTTCTCTGGATTTCTATGATATGGTTCAGCAGCTTTGATAGTAGGGAATCTCTTGGGCCATGTCTTAGTAAGACCTGTTGCGCTATAATTCAAGTTTTCACTTACTGTACTAAGACTCCCTGATTCATGCCCTATTTGAGACAAGAAAGCAGCAAGTCTTAGTTTTGTATCAATAGCGTGAAGTAAGCAAGCACCTTCAATAAACGGGTAATACTTTTCTGCATTAAACTGAGTAGATTCTGTAGCTAACCTGAATTTGTCTAAAGTCAGGTTTAGTAACATTATTTCTCCATCAGCAGTTTATCTTTCGACTGAGAACCTGCCGATGAGCCTCTGTGGAAATTAAGGATAGTCCCTGTCATTGTAATCAACGAACCAAGCGCCATGTAAACAAGTTCTTTATTTACATCAGGAACACCAATAAAATAAGCAAAGCAAGATAATGCAATTGTTGCAAGAATAACCATGAAATCCATGATATAAGCTGCATTCTTAGCAAGCCAAGAAGAATTTGAAGATTCTTGAATCTTTGCATTCATATCTCTTGCATCAGCAGTATTCTTATTGTCTTGTTCAATCATAAATTCTTCATGCTCTTGAGATTTCAACTGAAGTTCAGCTACTTTCTCAGGGGGCATATCAGGTTCAAGTTTTACACCTAACTTACCTTCAACATAATCCAAACCTTTATCTACCACACCTTGAGCAAGTTTAGGTAGATTATTAGCAATCAAGGTACTTACAATAGCTGCAATAGCTGGTAACATATTCTTTTCCTTTTAAGCTGTTCTTTGAAACATACCGCCGCCTCTATGTCGCCAAGTCCCGACAAGGGTATAATCCCCTGCGATATTATAAAGATAAGGGTAACCAGTATTAAAATAGATTGTTCTTACAGCATTTCGATCATCTGCTGCTGCATTAGCAACCATTACACAAGTACCAACAGGGAAGTTAGTTTCATCTCTATCAGTGCTTGTTGATATTGTACTTACTGCACCAGTTTGACCATTAACAGAGGTAACACCGCCATTACTAGCATTACCTGTTACATTACCAATGATATTACAAGTAAGAGTATTTGTAGATGGATTATATGCAGCAGAGCCTAGATTAAGTCTTTGATAACCTGCTGAGTTACTATCAACAAATGTAATATATCTGCTAGCATTAGCACTATCAGTTTCAACGTAAGGCTCTACAACAATGTCACCTGTACCGTTGAAAGATACACCGTTAATGTTTCTTGCTGTTTGTAATGATGTTGCTGTAACTGCATTTCCAGAACAACTAGCACTGCTTCCACTTACACTAATACCCCAAGTACCACTAGCATTTGTACCTGTTATACTAGGAGCGCCAATAGTGTTATAACTTACTGTTCTAGCACTACTACCATCAAAGGTTGTACCACTTGTGTTACCACTACCGGATGAATTAAATGTAACTACATTATTTGTATTTACGTTAATATTAGCTGTACCGTTGAAAGATACCCCGTTAATTGTTCTTGC
>JACCEC010267048.1_pt1 | contig 10862 bp, 12 predicted proteins | sample 7450121 | NCBI WGS metagenome assembly JACCEC01 (sample SAMN15323455, study PRJNA562643) | freshwater metagenome | isolation source: river surface water | place: USA:Blue River Watershed | collected 2017-08-18 | reverse complement strand
GATGGTATGGCTGTCGTTGCTGCGGCCGAGGCCATGGGTCAGTTGGTCGGCTTGGTGAACTGTGCGGGTGTGGCGCCTGCGGTCAAGACGGTGGGTAAGGATGGTGCCCATCCCCTGGAAGTGTTCCAGCGCGTGGTAAATATCAACCTGGTCGGCACGTTCAATATGTCTCGTCTGGCTGCACTGGCCATGAGCAATCACGAGCCTAATGCCGCAGGCGAGCGGGGCGTGATTATCAACACGGCTTCGGTGGCCGCGTATGACGGACAGATAGGGCAGGCAGCCTATGGCTCTTCCAAGGCCGGTGTGGTCGGGCTGACTTTGCCGATGGCGCGCGATTTGTCTCGCAATGGGGTGCGTGTGATGACGATTGCCCCCGGTATTTTCGAGACGCCGATGTTGCTGGGCATGCCGCAGGAAGTTCAGGATGCGCTGGGCCGCATGGTGCCCTTCCCCCCGCGTTTGGGTAAACCGGCGGAGTACGCGCATCTGGCAAAAACCATCATTGAAAACACGATGCTCAACGGCGAAACCATACGGTTGGACGGCGCGATTCGTATGCAGCCAAAGTAAGCTTGGCTTGCACCGTCGCGCGCAAGCCACAGTAGCTCAAAGCGGTAGGTCGCCTGCGGAGCTGCTGTTACGCTGCAGCCATGTCCGAGCCGCAGAAAACTGCCTTGTTTCTGGCTGGTGGCGGTGCGCGCGCCGCTTACCAGGTGGGGGTATTGCAGGCCATTTTGTCTTTGCTGAGTGAATATGGGTGGCCTGCTGGTAAAAATCCCTTCGATATTGTGTGTGGTACTTCGGCCGGTGCGCTCAATGCGACGGCTTATGCCTGCCGCGCCGATCACTTCGAAGAGAGTGTCACCCACTTGCTGCGTGTCTGGCGCGATCTGGAGGTAGAGCAGGTTTATCGCGCCGACTCCATCGGTGTTCTGCGTTCGGGCGCGCGCTGGTTGTCTCTGTTGTCGTTCGGTTGGTTGCTACGCAAGTGGCATGCGCAACCACCGAATTCCCTGCTCGATAATTCACCCCTCGTGGGTTTGCTGCACACGATGCTCGATCTGCCTCGACTCGATCAGGCTTTGGCGTCGGGTGTGCTGGATGCGTTGGCGGTGTCGGCATCTTCGTACACCGGTGGAAGTCATGTGACTTTTTATCAATCGGCACGCGCCGTTCCCCCCTGGCATCGTGCGCAACGCATGTCGGTTCAGCAGCAAATCGGGGTCGATCACTTGCTCGCTTCTGCCGCGATTCCCTTGATTTTTCCGGCCGTGCCCTTGTACTGCAACGGTCGTTGCGAATATTTTGGCGATGGCTCCATACGTGAGGTCGCGCCAGTCTCGCCTGCGATACATTTGGGTGCGACCAAGATACTGGTCGTAGGCAGCGGTCACGTAGGAGGACCGCAGCGAAATTTTGCGGAGTATTCTGGCTACCCCAGTCTGGCGCAGATTGCGGGCCATGCCATGTCGAGCATTTTTCTGGATGGTTTGTCGGTCGATCTCGAACGAATTACGCGCATTAATTCGACGCTTTCCCTGCTGACTCCCGAGCAACGCCGACAAACCCCATTGCGACCGGTCGACTTGCTGGCCATCACGCCCTCACTGCCCTTGGATTCCATCGCCAGTCGCCATGTAGGCAGTTTGCCCATGCCAATAAAAACCCTGCTATCCACGATTGGCGCCACTGAACGCCGGGGGGGTGCCTTGGCCTCGTATTTGTTGTTTGAAGGAAGCTATACCCGCTCACTGATCGAGTTGGGTCAGGTCGATACTTTGTCACGTCGGGATGAGGTACTGCGGTTTTTTGATATTGATACAACAACAAAAAAGATATTAAAAAGAAAATATACCGACGAAATATTTCATGATTACAAAAAATCACGGACCCAGGCCGCTTGAATGACAAAATATTGAAAATTTTAAAGATGGGCGTAGTTGTTGGGTTTTTCGCGTAAATACCGCTCATTTGTTAGAAACTTGTTACTCATTGGTTCGTTGAAACCTTGCTCAGGGGTTTTGCCGGAACCAAAGGGCGGGTATCATCTCAAATTGCCGATAATCATTCGATGACCCTGTTTGCTGTCTCAAGGGCAGGTTCAAGCGACTGCGATGCGCGCAATCCTTGTAAAAATATAAATTTTTTGAGTTGCGCGCGTTTTTTGACTGTTTCAACACGACCGTGAATATTTACATGCTCAGCGCGCACCATCAGCGCGACGAAGAGAGCCAGGAACACACGACAGGCGGCGGCTTGCTGCGCGCGGTTCCTGTCAATGTGGTGCAATCCATTCGGGCTTTCCGCGTTACCGAACTGCAGTCGGAGGCTATCCGGCTTGAGCAGCATTTTTTGTATGCAAATTGCGCGCAGGCACTGACGCGTCAACAAGTCCTGGTCTCGATTGCGGAATCATTTCAATTGCCCAAGCAGTTCGGCAAAAACTATGACGCACTCAGAGATTGCCTCACCAATGTCTTCCACAAAGCCGGCGAGCAACCTGGTTTCCTGGTGGTGCTGGAGCAGTTGCCGAACACTCAGAAATTCGACAAAGAAGCACGTGAAAACCTGCTGGATGTTTTCCGTGATGCGGCCGATTTCTGGGCCGAGAAAAAAGTCCCCTTCCGAGTTTTCTTTTCATTCCAGTAGTCCCCGGCGTTGGCATCATGCGCTGTTAAAATGCGCGCCATGAAACGTATCGTCATTCTCATCTCCGGGCGTGGCAGCAATATGGACGCTATTCTCCGCGCTGCATCCGTAGAAAAGTGGCCGGCGCAAGTCGTGGCTGTTATCAGCAACAAAGCCAAGGCCGGTGGACTCGAGACGGCGAAAGCGGCAGGCATTGCAGCGCGCGTTGTCGAACACCTTGCTTACCCTGATCGGGCGCAGTTCGATCAGGCCATGTCGGCGGTGATCGATGAGTATTCTCCTGATCTGGTTGTGCTCGCAGGATTTTTGCGCATACTGACCCCAGCATTTGTAATGCATTACCACGGTCGGCTGCTGAATATACATCCGTCTTTGTTGCCGAGTTTCCCTGGTCTTGATACCCATCGACGCGCACTCGAGGCGGGTGTGAAGTTTCATGGCGCGACGGTGCACTTCGTGACACCTGAATTGGACCACGGCCCCATCATCGAACAAGCTGCGGTGCCCGTGATGGACACCGATACCGAAGATACGCTGGCATCACGCGTGCTCGAGCAGGAACATGTGATTTACCCTCGTGCGGTGCGGGATTTTATTGAGGGTCGATATACGCTGACCGATGGGCGTGTCGTTCGTCATTCCAACTAGCGCCAATGCTTGTCCTGTCATTGTTCGAACGATCCAATCACAGAGTAAAACACCTCTGCTGACTGAATGCTTTTGCAAGCATCAACCCTGAAGGATTTTTCATGAGATTGCCACCCGCAGTCATCAGCAGCACCGAAGATGCTCTGCGCGATGTCTTGCGTTTTACAGCGCCTGCCGACAGCGTGCTTTCGCGTTATTTTCGTGAGCATCCGCGTCTCGGCGGTCGCGAGCGCGGCATGATCGCCGAGGCAATCTACGCATTGCTTCGTCATCGTCTGGTTTACACGAATTTTGCCGAGTCTGGTAGCGGGCCGCTGATGCGCCGCATGGCTTTGCTGGGTTTGTCCGACGTCGCGGGTATGGATGCCTTGCCTGGACTGAGTGAACAGGAAACCGAATGGCTCGCGCATGTCATGTCAATTGATCGCAGTACCTTGCCTGCGTCGATGCGAGCGAATTTCCCCGACTGGCTCATGGATAGGTTTGCCCGGCAATGGGGCAATGAGGAAGCCATACAAGTGGCGGAGTCTCTGAACCAAGCGGCGCCGCTGGATTTGCGCGTAAATACGCTCAAGACGACGCGTGATGCGGCGACATTGGCACTGACTGAAGCGGGCATCTCCGCAGAACCAACGCCCTTTGCACCCTTGGGACTGAGGCTGGCAAAAAAGCCTGCACTGCAAAACATGCCTTTGTTCAAAGAGGGCGCTATCGAAGTGCAGGACGAGGGCAGTCAGTTGCTGGCACAGATTTTGGGTGCGAAGCGAGGCGAGATGGTGGTGGATTTTTGTGCTGGCGCGGGTGGAAAGACACTGGCACTGGGTGCGCAGATGCGCAATACCGGTCGTTTGTATGCGTTCGATATTTCTGAAAAACGGCTTGCGCGTCTCAAACCGCGGCTCGCGCGCAGTGGATTGTCGAACGTGAACCCAGTACTGATCGCGCATGAGAATGATGCAAAGATCAAGCGTTTGGCGGGCAAGATCGATCGCGTGCTGGTAGATGCACCCTGCAGCGGCTTTGGTACTTTGCGGCGCAACCCAGACGTGAAATGGCGACAGACTGCCGCTGGCGTCGATGAGCTCAATACAAAGCAGTTATCCATACTGGAAGGCGCGGCACGCCTGGTCAAGCCGGGTGGGCTCCTCGTTTACGCGACATGCAGTTTGCTGGCCGAGGAAAACGAACATATCGTCGAGCAGTTTCTTGCAAAGTATCCGACCTACTCGCTGCGTCCGATGTCGCAGATACTCGCAGAACAGAAAATCGAACTCGCCATGGGGGACTATCTCAAATTGATGCCGCATCTGCATCAGACCGATGGCTTCTTTGCGGCTGCTCTGGAGCGGGCCAAATAGCAATGGTCAGGGCGATCCGGTATTGCACTTGTCTTGGCATGGCCGCGTTGCTGACTTTGGGTGTGCTGACGCGAGCTTCAAGCGAATCTGTTCCTGTGACCCCTGCACAGGGCAGTTTGGAAGTGGCCTTCACACCATGGGACGATGCAGAATCGCTCTTGCTCCAGACACTGGGACGAGCGCGGCGCGAGATACTTGTTCAGGCCTATCTGTTGACCAGCCGTCCGATCGCCGCTAGCCTGATTGCGGCAAAACAGCGCGGGCTGGAAGTCAGCGTGCTAGCCGATGCCAATCAACATGCAGACAACCCGGCTTCCCTCCTTGCATCGCTGGCCGACAAGGGCATACCCGTCTGGCTGGAGACGCGCTATCGCAATGCACACAACAAGGTCATGGTCATCGACGATGGTACGCAGGATGTGGTGGTCGTCACGGGCAGTTACAACTTCACTCGGAGCGCGCAGCGCATGAACTCGGAAAATCTCTTGCTCATTCGGGGCAACCTGGCGTTGGCACACCGATTCCGACAAAACTGGGAACGTCATCGCGCTGATGCCATTGCCTTCAGACCCGCAGGTGTGCCATGACCAATGTGACGGCAAATCCCCTCTGGGTTGACCTGCAGATCGAAATTGATCGTCCCGATCTGTGGTTGCAGATACTGGTGCTGTGTGGTTGCGTTGTAATCGGATGGTTGCTGTCGCAGCGGTGGATGAAAAAATTCTCTGCGCGTCATGATCATCGGGCTGCCTTGCAGGTGCCCTTCGACAGCTTTCAGATTGTCTTGACCCCTTTGCTGATCGTCGTGCTGATGGGGCTGGCCGCTGTGGTGATGGGACGTTGGCAGCATGCGGGCTTGTTGCGTATCGTGCTTCCCCTTTGGCTATCGTTTCTTTTTATTCGGATTGGATTTTTCCTGCTCCGCAAAGCCTTTGCGAAAGAGGGTCGTGTCGGTGTATTCCTGCAGGTTTTCGAGCAAATGTTCGCCGTCGTGGTCTGGAGCGGACTCGCTCTCTACATTACGGGTCTCTGGCCGGAATTTGTGCAATATCTCGAGGAAACGACCGTCCCAATGGGACGCCATCGAGAGCCTCTGATCGTAGTCTTGCAGGCGCTGCTATGGGTGGTCATCACGCTGGTGCTTGCGATGTGGGCGGCGGCCTCTCTGGAGCGGCGTCTAATGCATATGGATACCATGCATTCCTCGCTGCGTGCCGTGATGGCGCGTGTCGTGCGGGCCTCGTTGGTGCTGATTGCGGTATTGGTCAGCCTGTCGATTGTGGGTATCGATCTGACGGTTTTGTCTGTCTTTGGCGGTGCCTTAGGTGTAGGCATTGGTCTGGGCTTGCAGAAGCTGGTGAGCAGTTATGTGTCCGGATTCGTGATTCTTCTGGAGCGCAGCTTGTCCATCGGCGACATCATTCATCTTGACCGGTTCAGCGGCGAAGTGGCTGAAATCAATACGCGCTACACCCTGATTAAATCGCCGGATGGGTCCGCGGCGGTAATTCCGAATGAAATGCTGGTGTCTTCGCCAGTACAGAATCTGTCGGTAAGTGACCGTCAGCTCCGATTGACGCCGCTCATGTTGGTTGGCCCTGATACGGATCTTGAGGTGCTGCTGCCTGAAATGGTGGAAGCGATGCAGCGCATTCCCCGCGTCCTGAAAACCCCCGCGCCCACAGTCCTGCTGTCGAGGTTTACTGTCGAGGGTTTGGAGCTGGAGGCCGGTTTCTGGATTGCCGTCCCTGGAAATAGTACGAGTAGCCTGCGTGCCGAGGTCAATTTCGAGCTCTGGCGTGTCTGTCGGCAGCATGGCGTGCGCCTGCCTGGCCGGGCAGTAATTGAATCTCCAGTGAAAGATGAGACTGACAAGTCATTGATTCGTAAGCCTTTATCTTTGCCGGCAGACGAAAATCAGGCCTAATATCATCAAAAACACGTACAATGGGATGTTGGGCTGGAACAAGGGATTCCCGCAGGGGATTGCCTGACCGGTCCGGCTAATTTTGGAGAAACAATGAGCTCAAATCCTGTTCTGGATACCGTTCTGGACTTTTTGATGAATGGCCTTACCCATTCATCTGGCTGGCAGATCCTCGTGTTCACACTGGCGGTCACCCACGTGACCATCGCTGCAGTGACGATCTTCCTGCATCGTTGTCAGGCGCATCGCGCGCTGGAACTGCATGCGATTCCCAGCCACTTCTTTCGCTTTTGGCTCTGGATGACCACGGGTATGGTCACCAAAGAGTGGGCGGCGATTCACCGCAAGCACCACGCGAAATGCGAGACCGTTGAAGATCCCCACAGCCCGGTTGCGCTGGGTATCGAGAAAGTGCTGTTCGAGGGGGCTGAGCTCTACCGCATGGAAGCAAAGAATCGCGAGACCATGGAGAAGTACGGTCACGGCACACCGGATGACTGGATCGAGCGACACGTTTATACAAAACACTCGGCACTCGGCGTTTCGCTGATGCTGGTGATTAACGTGATGCTCTTCGGCGTGCTGGGTCTGACAGTCTGGGCGATTCAGATGGCCTGGATTCCCGTGACGGCTGCGGGCGTGATCAACGGTATCGGCCACTACTGGGGTTACCGCAACTACGATTGCAAAGATGCCTCAACCAATATCATCCCCCTCGGTATCCTGATCGGTGGTGAGGAATTGCATAACAACCACCACACTTTTGGTACCTCGGCCAAGTTGTCGGCCAAATGGTTCGAATTCGATATCGGCTGGCTTTACATATCGATTCTGTCTTTCCTTGGTCTGGCGAAGGTAAAGAAGGTCGCTCCCGAGCCGCGTTTCGATCGTCAGAAACTGGTGTGTGACCTCGATACTTTGCAATCGATAGTCGCCAATCGCTACGACGTGATGGCTAACTATGCAAGATCGGTACGTCGCGCATGGCGCGATGAGATGCTGCAGATTCGCGAGAGCTCCAAGCTTGAATCCAGCGTCCTGAAGTCATCGCGCAAGCTAATGCAGCGCGAGCCTGCCAGTTTGCAGCAACAGCAGCAGCAGCAATTGTCAGAGGTGTTCAAACACAGCAACGCGCTCAAGACCATGCATGAAATGCGCGTCGAGCTCTCTGGCCTCTGGGAGCGCTCACACGCGAGCAGCGACCAGTTGTTGCAGCAGTTGCGTGATTGGTGTGCGCGTGCCGAGTCATCGGGCATACGTTCATTGCAGGAGTTTTCTTTCCGCCTGCGTAGTTACGCGTAATCGAGGCCAGACAATAAAAAAAGCCCCGCAGTGTGAACTGCGGGGCTTTTTTTCTGGAGACTGAAGACCTCTTACTTGATCTTGGTCTCTTTGTAGATCACGTGCTTGCGAGCCTTGGGATCGAACTTCATGATCTCCATTTTTTCAGGCATCGTGCGCTTGTTCTTGTCGGTGGTGTAGAAATGACCTGTACCTGCGGTCGATTCCAGCTTGATTTTGTCGCGGCCTTTGGTCGCCATGATGAGTTTCCTTTACTTGAATCCGATTAAATTTTGTGGCCGCGGGCGCGCATGTCAGCCAGAACTGCGTCAATGCCCAGCTTGTCGATCACCCGAAGGCCCGCGCTCGATACGCGCATGCGAACCCAGCGGTTTTCAGATTCGACCCAGAAGCGGCGGTTTTGCAGGTTAGGCAGAAAACGGCGCTTGGTTTTATTGTTGGCGTGGGAAACATTGTTGCCGACCATCGGCCTTTTCCCGGTAACTTCGCATTCACGTGACACAGCAGACTCCTTGTAGGGACAACTATTTTGCAAAGAGCGCGAGTATATCGAAAAAAACACGAATATTCAATGACTTGCAAAATAAAATTGTGTCTTAATTAGTTATTTGTATTTAACAATTAAATGAGTCTGTGTCGGGTTTTGGCGTAAAGCAGTGATGCGCCTCATGGTTTGTCTAGCACAGACCATGTTGCTGAAATGACCATATTTCCTGCTCATTGACGATCAGGTGATCCAGCAGACTGACTTCAATACACCCGAGCACTCGCTTCATTTCGTTCGTCAGAGTGATGTCCATTTTGCTCGGCTGTACGCTGCCTGAGGGGTGATTGTGGGCGAAGATCATGGCAGCGGCGTTGTGGTCGAGTGCTTTTCTGACAATTTCTCTGGGATAGACGTGGGTACGGGTGAGTGTGCCGCGAAACAATTCTTCGCAGGCGATCAGGTGGCCCTGGACGTCAAGGAATAGACCGAGGAAGGTTTCGCTGGGCAGTCCCTGCAGGCGCAGTCGAAGGAACTGAGCGACGGCCTGTGGCGATTTCAGCAGGGGTCCGCGCCTTAGCTTATCCACCAGTCCCCGCTTCGCCAGTTCAATCACTGCGCCCAGCAGACTGCATTTCGAGGGCCCCATACCCTTGAGCCCGGCCAGTTCTGCAGATGTGGCATTGAGCAGGCGAGACACGGAGCCGAAATGGGTCAGCAGGTCCTGGCCCAGCTGAATGGCGTTTTTCCCATGGATTCCGGTACGCAGTACGATGGCCAGCAACTCAGCATCAGTTAGCGCTTGCGGCCCCATCGATTGCATGCGTTCCCGGGGACGCTGGTCAACGGGCAGGTCGGTGATGAGCATGTGCAGATTCGGGCGGTGCTAAGGGGCGCCCAATGTAGCGCTTATCGGATCGACTGACGTTAGGATGGTCCGTTATGCTGGACTACAATAGCGCGACTCGTTTTTTTGCCGATTTTTATGTCGAATACGCCACAACCCGTCGTCACTCAAAGTACGTTTCTGACCTTGCACTACCGGCTCTCGACCTTGGAAGGTCAGGACATCGTGAGTACATTCGAAGAAAATCCGGCGACGCTGCAGGTGGGTTCGGGCCAACTGGCGCCATTTCTCGAATCCTGCCTGCTTGGGCTGCCCGAGGGTGCGCATCAGAGTTTCGAGCTGACGGCGGACCAGGCGTTTGGACCGCGCAATCCCGATTTGCTGCAAAGAGTGTCCTTGTCGACGCTGCGGGAGAATTCGGATCCGGATCAGATCTATTCGGTCGGTGATCTGGTGGATTTTGCAGCACCCGGCGGAGGACAGTTTGCCGGTGTTTTGCTTGAGATGAGTGAGCGAGATGCCTTATTTGATTTCAATCATCCGCTGGCAGGTCAGGCCGTAAAATTTGAAGTTCGCATCATTGGTGTGCTCTAGTTTCAGCAGCACCCGAAGGAGAAACCATGGAAAAAGAAATTCTGCTGGCCCAGCCGCGCGGCTTTTGCGCAGGTGTTGATCGTGCGATCGAAATCGTCGAGCGTGCACTTGCACAATTTGGTGCGCCCGTCTATGTCCGACACGAGATCGTTCACAACGCTTATGTCGTTGAAGATCTGCGTGCCAAGGGCGCGATCTTCATTGAAGATCTTGCCGACGCACCGCCCGGCAGTCATCTGGTATTTTCGGCCCATGGTGTGTCGCGTGCGATCAAGGCCGAGGCCGAAGAACGTGGTCTGCGCGTATTTGATGCAACCTGCCCGCTGGTCACCAAAGTGCACGTCGAGGTGGCCAAGATGCGCGACGAAGATCGCGAGATCATCATGATTGGACATCAGGGACATCCCGAGGTGGAAGGCACGATGGGGCAAAGCGAAGCCGGCATGTATCTGGTTGAAACGGTCGAGGATGTACAAAAGCTCGAAGTGAAAGCACCTCATCGTCTGGCCTACGTGTCGCAGACCACGCTGTCGGTTGATGACACTGCCGAGATCATCGCGGCACTGCGCGCCAAATTCCCTGACATTGCCGAACCGAAGAAAGGCGACATTTGCTACGCAACGACCAATCGCCAGCATGCAGTCAAGATGATGGCGCCGCAGGTTGATCTGGTCATCGTGGTGGGCAGCCCCAGCAGTTCCAATTCCAATCGCTTGCGCGAGGTTGCACAAAAAAACGGTGTTGAATCCTACATGGTCGACAACGCTTCCCAAATCGATCCGGCCTGGGTCGCTGGCAAGCAGCGCATCGGTGTGACCGCCGGTGCATCTGCACCTGAAATTCTGGTCGAAGACGTGGTCACCACGTTGAAATCGCTGGGCGTCAAAAGTGTGCGCGAACTTGATGGCGTGGAAGAGCATGTGACTTTTCCCTTGCCCAAAGGCCTGTCGGCGCGTCCGGCGTAAGCATGGATATCCTCGCGCAGCAGCTGATCAATGGCCTGGTATTGGGCGCCATGTATGCGCTGGTTGCGTTGGGATACACCATGGT
>JACCEC012152722.1_pt1 | contig 10863 bp, 9 predicted proteins | sample 7450121 | NCBI WGS metagenome assembly JACCEC01 (sample SAMN15323455, study PRJNA562643) | freshwater metagenome | isolation source: river surface water | place: USA:Blue River Watershed | collected 2017-08-18 | reverse complement strand
TTCGCGCGCAAGTTGCAGCCGCAGCGGATGGTGACGGTGATTGTGGGCGGGGCTTCTGCTGCTGCTCCCTCTGCGCCTGGGCGTTGACGCGGCCAAAGCCAAAGCCAACACCCCGACAGCCCCCCTTCAGCCATCCCCAACCCGTCTTCCCCACAATCACCCAGCGCTGTCTCACAAAGTTCGGGCCACGCAGGGAGTCCTTCAAAAGGGGAGAAGAACAGACAGACCAGGGAGAGAAAAACTCCCGAGCAGTCCCATCACGCAGCTTCGGCTGCGTTTTTTTTGAGTTGTTTGACTTGTCGCCCCTCGTTCATCCTGCGAACGAGCGTACGTAATACGCCTGCCACTCCCGCAAGTGGGTCGTCATCGCGGCGCGTGCGGCTTGCGCGTCGCGCGCGTCGAGCGCCGCCAGTAACTTCTCGTGTTCCAACAAGGATTGCGGAATCAGATCGGCCGTGAAGCGAATCGTGTTGAAGCCGCGGTGTACCAAGCGATAGCGGAAGATATCCTGGGCCAAACGCCGGTTGCCGGAGGCCAGCGCAATCTCGCGGTGAAAGCGCTCGTCCAGGTCGGCCCAACGTGTCAACACGTCCCGTGCCTTCAGATTGCGACGCAGGTCGGCGCAGTCGGCCATCAACTTTTGTAGCCGCGGCCGGTCCAGGCGCAGGGCGGCCAGAGCGGCAGCCTCGGTCTCCAGCAGCAGCCGCATCTGATAGATCTCCTGCACGTCGGCCGATGTGAAGGTATGAAAGACAGGTCGCCGGTTCGGTGCCTGCGTGAGCAAGCCGTCCCTGACCAATTCGCGCACCGCCTGATGCACCGGTGTGCGGCTCATGCCCAGTCGGCGCGCCAGTTCCACCTCGCTGATCGACTCGCCCGAACGCATGCGCCCCGCAAAGATCTCGGCCAGGATCGCCTGGTAGGCGGCATCGGCCAGCGCGTCGCCTCCGTCCGCGGGCGGTGCCGACGGTTTCGCGCGGGCGGGCCGGGTCGCCGCTTTTGGGGTGATTTTGGTGGCCATCGTCGGGGCACTATACGACCGGCTTGGGTCGCATTGACTCAAATCTGTATGCAGAATATATTTCCTGCGTGCAATTTAAACAAGCAGAGCGGGGTTCCGGTAGGCCGAGTACGGTCGTGATTGCCGACGACCTCTCCGGTGCCGCCGAATGCGCAGCGGAGTTCACGCCTGCGGGCGCCTGCGCCTGTCTGCGGCTCGTACCGGGGCCTGGCCTGGGCGATGCGGCCACCGTCGTCTGGGACCTCGACGCCCGTGACACGGCGCCCGTGCTGCCCGCGGAGGTGATCGCTTCAATCGCGACCACCCGCCGGGTCTACGTGAAGATCGACTCGTTGCTACGCGGTAACTGGGCCACCCTGGTGGCGGCGGTCGTGCGCGCCACGGGGCGGCCGGCGCTCATGTGTCCCGCCTTGCCTCGCTTGGGTCGTGGGCTGCGTGACGCACGCATCCAGCTGGCGTCGGGGCACAGCCTCGCGCACTACACCGGATCGGCGATCGAGGGCCTGCGGCAAGTGGGCTTGCAGGCAGGTCACTACCGTTTGGACGCATCGGACCCCAGTGGCATGCGGCATGGCTTGCAGGCGGCCCTGGAACGGCACCCCGTCACGGTGGTCGATGCGCAAACCGACGCAGAACTTGACGTCATGGCCAGCGTGCTGGAGTCCCTGCCCGCGCCCTATCTCGCCATCGGGTCGGCGGGCTTGGCAGGTGCCTTGGCGCGTCAGCTGGAGATTCCCCGTGGTGGGTGCAGCCTGGGCGCCGCATCCCGGATGGCTGTTTTGGTCGGCAGCCGCACGGGGCCCGCCCGCGAGCAGCTCTCGCAACTGGCCCTCACCTCGGGTGAGCCTGTGCGATGGTGGCGGCCGCAGCGCGATGGGGCCGACGCGTTCTCGGACAACGCAGAGGATGCCCCGCTGCGTCTGTACGCAACACGGGCCGATGAAAGTAGTCCATGGCAAGGCCGCGAACTGGCTTCGCGATTTGCCAAGTCAGTCCTGGCGCAGTTACCCGCCGCGGATGTCTACGTCGCCACCGGCGGCGAGACCGCGCGCGCCCTGTGTGACGCGCTCGGACTGACCCAGTTGGATATCCTGGGTCAGATCGAGCCGGGCGTCTGTCTGGCGCGGCTGCCCCTGCCCGGTGGCGCCAAACACCTGGTGATCAAATCGGGCAGCTTCGGCGATCCAGCCACCCTGGTGCGTATCGCAGGTCAGGGCGGAGCATTACAAGCGCTCAGTATCGAGAAACAAGCATGAACCTACGCGCCATCGGAATCACCATGGGCGACCCTGCAGGGGTGGGCCCCGAGGTGGTCGTCAAAGCTTTGCACCGGCGACCGCCGCCGGTATCTACCACCGTGATTGGCAGCGCCGAGCGCTTGCGCGAAGCGGCCCGCCGCGCGCGGATTGAAGTCAACGTGGTCGAGGTCAATCACCCCCATCAGGTTCCTGCGGGGTCGCCGGTGATCCACTGTCTGGACCCCGGTGTGCCCGCGCAGGGCATTGCCTTCGGGCAGGTGAGTGCCGCGGGCGGTGAGTGCGCTTTCCGCTATCTGGAGACGGCCTCACGCCTGGCCATGGACGGTGTCTTGCAGGCCATCGTGACCGCCCCCCTGAACAAGGAGGCGCTGCACGCTGCGGGTCACATCTTCCCGGGCCACACCGAGATGTTGGCGCATTTCTCGGGCACGCCCGAGGTCAGCATGATGTTGATGGCGCCTCGCCTGCGCGTGATCCATGTCACCACCCACATCGGCCTGCGCCACGCGATCGAGCGGATTGAGCCTGGGCTGGTGGAGCGCACCATCCGACGCGGGCATGACGCCCTGCTGCGCGCCGGCATCGTCCAGCCTCGTATCGCGGTGTGTGGGATCAATCCGCACGCGGGTGAAAACGGCCTCTTCGGAGAAGGCGAGGAAGCCCAAAAGATCGAGCCGGCGTTGGCACGTTGTCGTGCCGACGGCATGCAGGTGCAGGGTCCCTTGCCTGCCGACACGCTTTTTTTCCTGGCGCGGCGCGGTGACTACGACTTGGTGGTGGCCATGTACCACGACCAAGGGCATGGGCCCGTCAAGGTGTTGGGTCTGGAGGCGGGTGTCAACATCACGGTGGGACTGCCTTTTGTCCGCACTTCAGTGGACCACGGTACCGCGTTCGATATCGCTGGAAAGGGGATTGCCGACGAACAAAGCCTGTGCGAGGCGATCGATCAGGCCCTGCAGATGATCGGAGTGACACCCTCGTGAGCGAATTGCTCGATCACTTGCGATCCTGTGTGGGCGCAGACCATGTGCGCAGCGGGGGCGACCTCGCTACCTGGGAGTGCGATTGGTCAGGTCGCTACCAGGGCAAGGCGCTGGCGGTCGTACTGCCCTCCAGCGCGCAGCAGGTGGCCGATGTGGTGAAGGCTTGCGCGCGGGCCGGGGTCAGCATCGTGCCGCAAGGAGGCAACACCGGGATGGTCGGCGGCGGCGTGCCGGATGCTTCCGGCCAGCAGGTCGTCGTGAGTACGCGCCGGCTCAATCGGGTGCGTGCCGTGGATACCGCCAATCTGACGATGACGGTGGAGGCCGGCTGTATCCTGCAGTCTGTCCAGGACCAGGCACACGCCCAGGGCCTGCTTTTTCCCCTGAGCCTGGCCGCCGAAGGCAGCTGCACGATAGGCGGTAACCTGGCGACGAATGCCGGTGGCACGCAGGTGCTGCGTTATGGCAATGCACGTGAGTTGTGCCTCGGGCTCGAGGTCGTGACGGCCCAGGGCGAGGTCTGGGATGGCCTGTGCGGTTTACGCAAGGACAACACGGGCTACGACCTGCGTGATCTTTTCGTGGGCAGCGAGGGCACGCTGTGCATCATCACCGCCGCCACTCTCAAGCTGGCGCCGCGTCCACATTCGCAGTTGACCGCGTGGGCGGTTCTGGACCGCGTGGACCAGGCGGTCGACCTCTTGACCGTGGCGCGCGAGCGTCTGGGGCCTGACCTCACCAGCTTCGAGCTGATGTCCCAGGAAAGTATCGGCCTGCTGGCCTGTCATCATCCGACTCGCCAACCGCTACCGCCCGAGGGGCCGTGGAGCGTGCTGGTCGAAGTCAGCGCCGCTTGCGACGAAGCGACCCTGGGCGAGCGTTTGCAGCGGCTGTTCGAGGAGGCGATGGAACGTGCGCTGGTGCGCGATGGAGTGGTTGCCACCTCACTAGCCCAGTCGCAGGCGCTGTGGCAGGCGCGTGAGGCGCTGCCTTTGGCTCAGGCCTCGGCAGGTCCCGCCCTGCGCCGTGACATTGCCCTGCCGATCTCGGCGATCGACGGCTTTCTGCAGGAAACCAACGCCTTTTTGACCCAGACCTTCGAGGGCATCCAGATCCGTTGCTTCGGGCATCTGGGCGACGGCAACCTCCACTACAACATGCAGGCCCCCGAGGGGCAGGACGCAGCGGCTTACCTGGCCCGTCACCAGGCGGCGATCCATGACGCGGTCTGGAGCCGCGTGGTTCGCCGCGGCGGCTCCATCGCGGCGGAACACGGGATCGGTCAGAAGATGATCGGCCCCTTGCATCACTACAAGTCACCGGTGGCCCTGGGCCTCATGCGTGCGATCAAGCAGGGCCTCGATCCCCGTGGCCTGTTCAATCCCGGCCGTGTGCTGGAACGTGCGACGTCATGAATATTTTGTTGCCTGAACTCGAGCGTCTTGCGCACGAGGTCTTGACGCGACACGGTGTGACCCCTGTCGCCGCCGCCGCTTGCGCGCGCGTGCTGGTGCAGGCGGATGCCGGCGGCATTGAGACGCATGGCGTCTCGCGTATCCCCATGTACTGCGACATGCTCCGCGCCGGCCGCATCGATCCGCAGGCGGTGCCTCGCCTGGTCGAAGGCATCCCGGGTGGACCTGCCGCTCTGGTCGATGCGTGTGGCGGCTTGGCCTACGACGCCTGCGACCTGGCCGTCGCCACGTTGACCGAACGCGCCTTGCGCGACGGCGTAGCCTTTGTGGGTGTGCGCAATTCCTCCCATGTGGGCGCGCTGGGCCTGCACCTGGAGCCCTTGGCAGCGCACGGGCTGGTGGCCTTGGCGCTGTCCAACGCGCCGGCGGTCATGCCGTTCTGGGGCGGGCGCACGCCCGCACTGGGCACCAACCCGGTCGCCGCGATCTTCCCGCGCCGCCAGGGCCAGCCCGTGTTGATCGATCTGTCGATGACGACTGTGGCACGCGGCCACATCCTGCTCGCGGCGCAACGCAACGAACCCATTCCGCAGGGCTGGGCGCTCGACCGCCATGGCCAGCCCACCACCGACGCGCGTGAGGCCCTGCAAGGTTCGCTGCTGCCTGTGGGGGGCGCCAAGGGTGCGATGCTGGCCTTGTGCTTTGAGCTCCTGTGCAGCGCGTTGACCGGCGCCGCGCTGAGTTTCGAGGCGGATGCCTTCTTCGACCCCGAGGGAAACGCGCCGCGTATCGGCCAAGCCTTCATCGCCCTCTCGCCCGATCGCCTCGCAGGCCAAGCCGTGTATTTCGAGCGGGTCGAGGCGATGCTCGCGCAGATCGCGCACGACCCTGAAGTCCGCCTGCCGGGTGCCCGCCGCGAGGCGCTGCGCGCCCAGGCGCTGGCCGACGGGGTGCCGGTACGCGACGAGCTGCTTGCGAAGCTTCACGCGCTCGTCGCCAAACAAACTGATTCCTGATCCCACTTGTCCCTTTGACACACACGAGGAGAAAACCATGACCGATCCCACACGTCGTCTCGCCCTCAAGGCGATTGCTGCCTCTGCCGCCGTGGCCAGTCCCTGGTCCTTGCACGCGCAGGGTGCCTGGCCCAATAAGCCGATCAAGATCGTCGTGCCGGTGGCTGCCGGGGGCATCATCGATCTGGTGGCGCGTAACCTCGCCGACGCCTTGAGCCCCAAGCTGGGGGTTCCCTTTGTCATTGATTCGCGGCCGGGCGCTGATCACGCCATTGGCACCCAGGTTGTCGCCCGCTCTGAGCCTGATGGCTACACCTGGCTGTGCGGCTCGGTGCCGTTCACGACCACCACGCACCTGCGCACCACGCCGCCCTTCGATCCGTTCAAGGAATTCAAACCCGTCCACAACCTGGCGACCAGCCCCAACGTGTTGGTGGTGCCGACCACGCTGGGTGTGAACACGATGGCGGAGTTCTTGGCGCTCGGTAAGCGCAAGAGCGGCGGCCTGACGTACGCCAACCCGGGCACTGGGTCGTCGAACCATCTGGGCACCGAGCAGCTTCGCAATGCCACGGGTATCGAGATGCTCGGCATCCCCTACAAGGGTCAGCCGCCCGCGATCACCGACTTGCTCACGGGGCGCGTGGACTTCATGTTGATGAGTTCTTCGCTGGCGCCCCCGCACATCGAGTCCGGCAAGCTCAAGGCGCTGGCCTCAGTGGCCCCTGTTCGCCTGCCCAAGTTGCCGACGGTGCCCACGATGAAGGAAGTCGGTTTTGAGGGCGTCAACGTCGTGCCCTGGTTTGGCATCCTGATGCCGGCGGGCACGCCAGACGCCGTGATCGAGCGCGCACACCGGGAGATCCGCACCGTGGCGGCGACCCCAGCGTACAAGGACGGCCTGGCCCGCTTCGGCGCGACGCCGGTGGCGGAACACAGCATCAGCGACTTCGCCAACGCCCTGCGCGTTGAGTTTGATCAGTGGCCGGCGTTGTTCCGGCAAGCGGGGTTGACCAAGTCATGAGCGTGAAGCGACCGACGAACGTTGTCATCATCGTCTTGGACGATGTGGGTTTCTCGGACCTGGGCTGCTATGGGTCCGAGATCGCGACACCAGCCATGGACAGTCTGGCTTCGCAGGGAGTTCGCTACAACAACTTCCATGTGACCGCGATGTGCTCGCCCACGCGGGCCTCGCTGCTCACGGGTCGCAACCCTCACTCTGTGGGCGTGGGCATCATCGCCGAGTGGGCCAACGGCATGCCGGGTTACGACGGTCGCATCCACGCCTCGGCAGGCACTTTGGCGGAGGTCTTGCGCGGCGAGGGCTATCACACCCTTGCCGTGGGCAAGTGGCACCTGGCGGGCACCGAGGAATACGGCGCCGCCGGCCCCTTCTCCAACTGGCCTCTGGGCAAGGGCTTTAACCGCTGGTATGGCTTTCATGGCGCGCTGGCCGACCAGTACCACCCCGAGCTGTACGTCGATAACCACCCGATCCACTTCGATGCCAAGCCGGGTTACCACCTGACCGAGGACCTGATCGATCAGTCGATCAGCATGGTGCGCGATCACCGAGTCAGTGGCGGTGACCGTCCCTTCTTCCTGTACCTGGCGCTGGGCGCTTGTCATTGGCCCCACCATGCACCCAAGGAATTCCTGGATCGCTATCGGGGGCGTTACGACCAGGGCTGGGACGCGATCCGTCAGGCCCGGATTCAACGGCAGATCGAGCTGGGGGTTCTGCCCGCCGAGACCCAACTCGCTGAACGCAATCCAGGCGTGCAGTCTTGGGAGGAGGTGCAGGCGGATGACGATCTGGTCAAACTCAGTACCCGCTTGCAGGAGGCCTATGCCGCTTTCCTGGAGCACACCGACACGCAGATCGGACGCCTGCTCCATGAATTGAAGGCGCTGGGTCTGGAGCAGGACACGGCTGTCTTGCTCATGTCCGATAACGGCGCGAGTCCCGAGGGCGGACCGACGGGCGCGATCAACTTGCGCAAGCACATGGTCTACGAGAAAGATGATCCGAAGCAGGCGATCAAGCATCTGGACAAGATCGGCTCGGACCGTGCCTACAACCACTATTCAACGGGCTGGGCTCAGGTGAGCAACACCCCGCTCAAGTGGTACAAAAAACAGACCCATGGCGGTGGTATCCGCGCGCCGCTGATCGTCAAGTGGCCCGGCGTGGTGCCATCTGAAAATGCGATACGTCCGCAGTTTTATGACGTGATTGACATCATGCCCACGCTCCTGGCGAACCTGGGCATTCAATCGCCCACCACGATCGCGGGCGTCGCGCAGCAGCCGATACATGGCATGGACATGAGCCCGAGCTTTGCCAGCGACCAGCTCGCGCTTCGGCGCAAGCGCCAGTACTTCGAGTTGCTCGGAGACCGCGCCATTTGGGAAGACGGTTGGAAGGCGATCTGCCGTCACACCAAGGGGGTCGATCCCGAGACCGAGCCTTGGGAGCTTTATCACCTGGACACCGATTTCTCCGAGACCTGCGACCTGGCGCAGGCCCAACCCGAACGCCTGGCGCGCATGAAGGCGATTTGGCTGGAGCAGGCCTCGGCCCACCAGGTGCTGCCCTTGGATGATCGCGAATGGGACCGGGCTGCGGATCGCATCCGCCGCCATTCGCGTGCCAAGCATGTCTTCTATCCGGGCATGTCGCGCGTGGACCGGCTCATGGCACCCGACGTGACGGGGCGGTCTTTTTCGGTCAAGGCCGAGATCCTTAAAGACGAGGCTTTGCAGGGGGTGATGCTGGCCTGGGGAAGCCGTTTTGGGGCCTGAGTTTCTTCATTCAGAACGGTCACATCGTGCTGGAGTACGTGTTCTCGCAAGACGAGTCACATATCTTGCGTCTGCCCGAGACCTTGCCCAAGGGCCCCGTGGTGGTGGTGGCGAACTTCGCTCGAAACCCGGATCAGAGCGTGGATCTCACCCTCATGGCCACGGGGGTGTCGCCGGTCACGCAACGGATCTCGCGTACCTGGCCGACGCATGGGATGACCGCAGGTCTGAGTTGCGGCGCCGACCGTGGCCATCCCGTGACCGACGCATATGAGCGGCCCTACACCTTTGCGGGTGGAACCTTGCGACGCGTGGTGGTGGAGGTTTCCGACCAAACCTTGCCGCTGGACCTGGATCCGAGTCATCTGCTCGCGCTCGAGGACTGAGCAGGGGCGCGAGCCTGCGTGCGGTTTAATGCGCCCATGGCCCCCCCCGCGCCTCGCCCCACCGCCCGCGCCCCCCACGAAGTCCGCATCATCGGCGGCCAATGGAAACGCACGCGTCTGCCGGTGGCGGATCGGCCCGGTCTGCGCCCCACCCCGGATCGTGTGCGCGAAACCCTGTTCAACTGGCTCGGCCAAGACCTCACCGGCTGGGAGGTGGTCGATGCCTTTGCTGGCACCGGCGCGCTGGGCCTAGAGGCGGCGTCGCGCGGTGCGGCGCGCGTGCTTCTGGTCGAACAGGACGCCGCACAGGTCGACGCCTTGCGGGCGCTGGTGAAGCGCTTGTCCGCACAGGCGGTCACGGTCGAACGAGGCAATGCCATCAGTGTCCTGCAGCGCCTGGCCCCCGGCAGCCGCGACCTGGTCATGCTGGATCCGCCTTTTGATGCGGGCCTCTACGACAAGGCCCTTGCGGCCGCCGCGCCCACACTGCGCCCCGCAGGCTGGCTGTACCTCGAGGCCCCCACGGCCTGGACTGAGGCCGCTCTGGCGCCCCTGGGCCTGACCCTGCACCGCCATCTCAAGGCCGGTGCAGTCCATGCCCACCTGCTGCAACGGACTGCAGCGTGCGCCGGGTCATAATTTCGCAGGAGCACCCCATGGCTATTTCCGTGACCGCCGTCTATCCCGGCACCTTCGACCCCATGACCCTCGGCCACGAGGACGTGGTGCGTCGTGCCTCGCAGTTGTTCGACAAGCTGATCGTCGTGGTCGCCGCCGGACACCACAAGCGACAGACCATGTTCTCGCTGGACGAGCGCATGCAGATGGTGAGCGAACTGGTCAAGCCCTATCCCCGCGTCGAGGTCGAGAGCTTTGGCGGCTTGATGCGTGACTTCGTAGTCGGCCGCGGTGCCAAGGCCATGGTGCGGGGTCTGCGTGCCGTGACCGACTTCGACTACGAATTCCAACTCGCCGGCATGAACCGCAGCCTCATGCCCGATGTCGAGACGGTGTTCCTGACCCCCGGCGACAAGTACCAGTTCATCAGCAGCACCTTCGTGCGCGAGATCGCGTCGCTGGGCGGCGAGATCGACCAGTTCGTCTCGCCCCTGGTCCAGGCGCGCGTGATGGAAAAAGTGCGCCAGGCCGGCTCGACCTGAGCTTTCGTCAGGCCTAGCGGGCGCGCGGCCCTCAGGTCGGCGGTTGCGGCCAGGGCCGCAGCGCCCCACGCAGGTGCTCGTAGGCCCGCGCCACCTGCAGCACCCCCAGATCGTCAAAGCGCTGGCCCACGATCTGCAAGCCAATCGGCAGGCCACTGGCGGTGTGACCGCAGTGAATCGACGCCGCCGGCTGCTCGGACATGTTGAAAGGCACGGTGAACCCGATGTGCTCCAGCGGCCGCAGCGGATCGTTGGTGGGCGACGCCCATTCCGCGTTGAAGGCCGGCACGGGCGAGACGGGTGAGATCACATAGTCAAAGGGCTGGCAGGCCGCGACCGTCGCCACCCGCGTCGCGTGAAACTGGCTCAAGGCCCGAAAGGCCGCCTCACCGCTCATGTCCGCTGCGCTGTCGGCCCAGGCGCGGATATAGGGCAGCACCGTGTCGCGCGCTTGCGGCGTCAGCCCCTGCAGATCGATGTGGGAGCGCATGCGCCAGGCATGGTCCATGCCATCGAGCATGGCCTGCGTCATGAAGGGCTTCATGAGCGTGACCTGCGCACCCGCGCGCTCAAACTCGCGCGCTGCGGCCTCGATGGCCTTTGTGATGTCGGCGTGTACCGCCAGTCCGCAACCCGCCTCCAGCAGCAGGCCGATGCGCAGGCCACGCAGCTTCGCGACACCCACATCGAAGGTGTTCCAGGCGATGTCCTGCCGCGGCAGGCTCATGCTGTCGCGTGCATCGGGGCGACTGAGGACCTGCATGAACAGGGCGGCATCGGCCACCGTGCGCGTCATCGGGCCGGCGGCGCGT
>JACCEC013268474.1_pt1 | contig 10865 bp, 6 predicted proteins | sample 7450121 | NCBI WGS metagenome assembly JACCEC01 (sample SAMN15323455, study PRJNA562643) | freshwater metagenome | isolation source: river surface water | place: USA:Blue River Watershed | collected 2017-08-18 | reverse complement strand
GCGACTGAGTGGCCGTTGGACTCAAGCTCGAGAGCGAGTAATGAACCCACGCGACCGCAACCCATGATGACTACGTGCATGGGCATAACTTACTCCTTTACTCTTATCTCTATGACCGAAACAACGAGAAAAGCGCTCCATATCGGTGAAATTCTTCGAGTGGAGATTGAAAAGGTCGCCCATGGAGGCCATTTCATCGCACGCTATGAGGGCGCCGTTATCTTCGTTCGCCACGCTATCCCGGGTGAGGTTGTGGAGGTTGAGATCACCTCGGTTGAGAAATCACTGGCCCGAGGGGTTGTGGTTGCAGTGATCGAGCCAAGCCCTGATCGCGTTTCTACGCCATGTCGTTATGCAGGGGTCTGCGGAGGATGCGATTTCCAACATATCGATATCACCCGCCAGCGCCAGCTCAAGAGCGATGTGGTCTCTGAACAATTTGCCCGCATCGCCAAGATGGAAGTTGATATTGAGGTTGAGGATGTATCGGGGCCGCTCCACTGGCGCACTCGCTTTGCTGCATCAACCAATAATCAGGGAGAGATTGGCTTTAAAGGGTCGAGAAGTAATGACGTGGTTCCTATCTCATCCTGCCCAATCTTGATTCCAGAGATTGATTTTCCAACCTTGCCGTTAAGTGCAATTGAGAGCAATCAGCGAGTTGAGGTGGCCCTTGATATCGAAGGAAATAGAACCATTTCGATTTCGGCTATGCGGGAGGGAAGGACATCAGCGCGTCCTGCCGCAAAGGTAATTGAAGGTGATTCAACGCTGCACTATCAGGTTGAAGATTTTGATTATCAAGTGAGCTTCACATCCTTCTGGCAGAGCAATATCAACGCGCCGGAAGTTCTCGTCGATGCCTTCCTCGATTTTGCAGATCTTAAAGCTGGCGATCATCTTCTTGATTTGTATGGGGGAGTAGGGCTCTTTGCAGGAGCTGCGCTCCCAAAGATTGGACCCGGTGGACGAGTCGACATCATTGAGGCAAGTAGATCGGCTACCGATGATGCTCGCTCAAACTTTGAAGAGCACTCCAATGTATTTGTTCACACCGGAGATGTTGCTAAAGAGCTAAAGGCGATTAAACGAGCAGATCTCATTGTCCTTGATCCACCACGGGTGGGGGCAGGGCGTGAGGTCATTGAGAAGATATCTCGCGTCAACGCCCGGGCGATTATCTATATTGCATGCGATCCCGCTGCGCTGGCTAGAGATACGACATATCTCAAGGATGCTGGGTACCAGCTTGAGGATATTCGCGCATTCGATCTCTTCCCGATGACTCACCACATCGAATCTATTGCGCTCTATACCCCAGTTAAGGTATCTTGACGTCAAGATACTTTTTAGAATAGGTGCATCGCCATGAGCAAGAACTCCCTCGGAACGAAGAAGAACCTCTCAGTCGCAGGTAAGGAGTTCGAGATCTTCGATATCTCGAAGGTTGAAGGAGCAGCGAGCCTTCCATTCTCACTTAAGGTACTTCTTGAAAATCTTTTGCGCACTGAAGATGGCGCAAATATCACCGCAGATCACATCAAGGCTTTAGCGCAGTGGGATCCATCTGTTGAGCCTGATACTGAAATTCAATTTACGCCAGCACGTGTTGTGATGCAGGACTTCACTGGTGTTCCATGTGTTGTTGACCTTGCAACAATGCGTGAGGCGATCGTTGATCTCGGGGGAGATCCTTCAAAGGTCAACCCACTTGCACCTGCCGAGCTCGTAATCGACCACTCTGTCATTGCAGATTTCTTTGGAACCAACACCTCGTTCGAGCAGAACACCGATGTTGAATATGAGCGTAACCGTGAGCGCTACCGCTTCCTTCGCTGGGGTCAGGGCGCCTTCGATGAGTTCAAAGTTGTTCCACCTGGAACAGGAATCGTGCACCAGGTCAATATCGAATACTTAGCCCGCGTTGTTATGACTCGCACCGTTGATGGAGTGCTTCGCGCATATCCAGATACTGTTGTTGGTACCGATTCACACACAACTATGGTCAATGGACTTGGTGTCCTTGGCTGGGGAGTTGGAGGAATCGAGGCAGAGGCTGCGCTTCTAGGTCAGCCAGTGTCAATGCTCATCCCTCGCGTTGTTGGCTTTAAGCTCAAGGGTGAATTGCCGGTCGGCACAACTGCGACAGATATGGCGCTTGTGATTACAGAGATGCTCCGCAAGCATGGCGTCGTTGGAAAGTTTGTTGAGTTCTATGGACCAGGTGTGACCGCAGTTCCGATGGCAAACCGCACCACAATCGGAAATATGTCACCTGAGTACGGTTCAACATGTGCAATCTTCCCAATCGACGAAGAGACGCTTCGCTACCTACGCCTCACCGGTCGCAGTGAAGAGCAGGTAGCTCTCGTTGAGCAATATGCAAAGGCGCAGGGAATGTGGTTCGACCCCGCTGCAACACCACGTTATTCAGAGCACCTTGAACTCGATCTCTCAACAGTTGTCTCTTCTATAGCAGGTCCAAAGCGACCACAGGATCGCATCTCGATTTCTGAATCAAAGAAGAAGTTCGAAGACATCCTGCCAACCTACTTCTCTGAGAAGACCGGTAAGGATGCATACCCAGTATCAGTTGGTGCGAATAAGACTACGGTTAAGAACGGTGACGTTGTAATCGCGTCGATCACCTCTTGCACCAACACCTCTAACCCATCTGTAATGATTGGCGCTGCCCTGCTTGCTAAGAAGGCAGTTGAGAAGGGTCTTACCTCGAAGCCATGGGTGAAGACCACCCTTGCGCCAGGTTCAAAGGTAGTAACTGACTACTACGACCGCTCAGGTTTGACTCCATATATGGAGAAGCTCGGCTTTAACCTTGTTGGCTATGGTTGCGTTACCTGTATTGGAAACTCAGGGCCACTCCCAGTTGAGATTAGCAAAGCGATCAACGAGAACGATCTCGCCGTGACGGCAGTTCTCTCCGGTAACCGCAACTTCGAAGGTCGTATTAGCCCTGATGTGAAGATGAACTACCTCGCATCACCACCACTCGTTGTTGCATATGCAATAGCCGGAACAATGGATCACGACTTCGCCACTGATTCACTTGGAAACGATAAGGATGGAAATCCAGTTCTCTTGAAGGATATCTGGCCATCTGCGCAAGAGATTCAGGATGTGATTGATTCTTCAATCTCATCAGAGATGTTTAAGAAGGATTATGCAAGCGTCTTCGATGGTGATCACCGATGGAAGTCACTCGATACTCCAACAGGTAAGACATTTGAGTGGGATGCGAAGTCAACCTACGTCCGCAAGCCTCCTTACTTTGAGGGAATGCCAGCTGAGCCAACTCCGGTGAAGGACATTTCTGGCGCTCGTGTTCTTGCTATCTTGGGTGATTCAGTCACGACCGATCACATCTCACCTGCAGGTAATATCAAAGCTGATTCACCTGCTGGAAAGTATCTTGAGGCAAATGGTGTCGATCGTAAGGACTTCAACTCATACGGTTCACGTCGTGGAAATCACGAGGTAATGATTAGTGGAACCTTTGCCAATATTCGTTTGAAGAACCTCTTGCTCAATGGCGTTGAAGGTGGATTTACACGCAACTTCCTTAGCGGAGGCGAGCAGACAACAATCTACGATGCATCCGTTGCATACCAGGCAGCTGGCGTCCCACTCGTTATCTTGGCAGGTAAGGAGTATGGCTCAGGATCCTCTCGTGACTGGGCAGCTAAGGGAACTGCTCTTCTGGGAGTTAAGGCGGTCATCGCTGAGAGCTTTGAGCGTATCCACCGCTCCAACTTGATCGGAATGGGCGTTCTTCCATTGCAATTTATCGATGGCCAAAATGCACAATCTCTTGGCCTCACCGGCGAAGAGGGCTTCACTATCACAGGGATCACCGGCCTCAATGAGGGTGGAATTCCAAAGGAAGTGAAGGTCACTGCAGGGGATAAGAGCTTTAGCGCAAAGGTCCGCATCGATACACCGGGTGAGGCGGATTACTATCGCCACGGCGGAATCATGCAATATGTACTCCGTTCGTTGCGCGGGTAACCACCTCAAGCCTTTAGACTTGCCTACATGCTCGAATCCATAAAAGGTCCCGAGGACCTCAAATCGCTCAACCCTGCCGAATTGGCAGAGCTGAGCGCTGAGATTCGCGCCTTCTTGGTTGAGAAGGTCTCCCGCACAGGTGGCCACCTTGGGCCAAACCTCGGCGTTGTTGAGTTAACTCTCTCCATCCACCGCACCTTCGATTCACCAAAAGATCTCGTTCTCTTCGACACAGGTCACCAGTCCTATGTTCATAAGATTGTGACCGGTCGCGCAGATCAATTCGATGCCCTTCGCCAACGCGGTGGTATCGCCGGCTATCCCAATCGTCGCGAATCAGAGCACGATGTCATCGAGAACTCACATGCCTCAACCGCCCTCTCATGGGGAGATGGCATCTCTCGAGGTTTTGCGCTCACTGGTCAGAGCGACCGTCATGTCGTTGTTGTCGTAGGCGATGGCGCGCTCACTGGAGGAATGTCCTGGGAGGCGCTCAATAACATTGCGACAGCTGAGAATAGAAAGTTAGTTATCGTCGTTAACGATAATGAGCGCTCTTACTCTCCAACAATCGGCGGACTTGCCTCACACCTTTCCACCCTCCGAATGACTCAAGGATATGAGCGCTTCTTGGATTGGGGCAAGGAAGTTCTACAGAAGACTCCGGTCGTTGGAAATCCAATCTTTGAAACTCTTCACGGAGTGAAGAAGGGGATTAAAGATATTGTCGCCCCACAAGGCATGTTTGAAGATCTTGGTTTGAAATATATCGGCCCAATTGACGGCCACGATATTGCAGCGATGGATCGCGCACTTGAGCAGGCGAAAGAATTTGGCGAGCCAGTACTCGTCCACGTTATTACCGAGAAGGGGCGCGGATATAGCCCTGCGGTTGCAGATGAGGCAGAGAAGTTCCACGCTGTTGGAATTGTCGATCCTGAGACTGGTGCGCCAGTCAGCGCAAGCAAGACTTCATGGACCGACGTATTTGCCGATCAATTAGTTGAATTAGGTAAGCGGCGTGAAGATATCGTTGCAATCACAGCTGCGATGCTTGGCCCAACTGGTCTCGATAAGTTCCAGAAGGCATTTCCGGAGCGAACAATCGATGTTGGTATCGCTGAGCAACATGCTGTCACTAGCGCTGCCGGTATGGCATATGCCGGACTTCATCCTGTTGTCGCTGTCTACTCAACCTTCCTCAACCGCGCCTTCGATCAACTACTGCTTGACGTTGCACTCCATGGCGCAGGCGTCACCTTTGTCCTCGATCGTGCCGGCGTAACTGGCGATGATGGACCTTCACACCACGGCATCTGGGACCTCGCACTTACCGGCATCGTTCCAACTCTTGCTGTGGCAGCACCTCGTGATGGCGCGAGGCTTCGCCAAGCACTGGATGAGGCAGTTGCTATCAACGACCGACCAACTCTTCTCCGTTTTCCAAAGGGCGCAGTCCATAGCGATATTCCCGCATTCGAAAGCCGTGATGGAGTCGATGTTCTCTATCGCGGTGAGAGCGCAGATGTGTTGCTCTTCAGCATTGGTGCGATGGCGCCTCTTGCCGTGGAAGCCGCCTCCCAGGCTTATCGTGAAGGCGTTGGTGTAACTGTCATTGATCCACGTTGGGTCAAGCCACTTCCACAATCACTTGTGACTATGGCACAGCGCTATAAGAGCGTAGTTGTCATAGAAGATGGAATCCGCCATGGCGGAATCGCATCTTCACTTTCGGAGATGTTCCGTGATGCCCGCCTTGATGTGCCGGTCCATAGCATCGGTGTTCCACTAGAGTTTATTGAACACTCAAAGCGTGGTGAGATCTTGGAAGATCTTGGAATTACAGCTCAGCAGATTGCTCGGGAAATCGTAGAGTGGAGCTCTACTTCAGTACCGATGCAATTCCCGGAGCATGAAAACGCTGACCAGCAACGCTCTCGCTAATTCCTTCACGATCGAGGAATGGCAAGATTCCTCCAAGATGCATCGGCCATCCAGCACCAAGCAACATGCAGAGATCGATCTCAGCTGGGGTTGAGACGACGCCCTCATCGAGCATCATCCTAGCCTCTTCCGCGAGAGCCTTCAGTGCTCGTTCGCGCACCTGCTCTGCAGTTGATGGAGTTGTTCCCTTATGAATCAAGGCAACAGCTGCTGGGTTAGCACCAAAGGTTCCATCCTCATTCTTGATATAGAAGGTCTTCACGCCCTCCTTCACCATCGCCTGCATCGTTGGTGAGATGCGATAGCGAGGTCCAAGGTTCTTATGGAGTGTCTCTGCAACATGGAGCGCAACACCCGGACCGACAAGGCCGAGGAGTTCAAATGGGCTCATTGGGAATCCGATTGAACGCATCGCATTATCTGCGACCGCTGGATCTGTTCCTTCATCAACTGCATCGGTAATCTCACCCATAAAGCGTGTGAGCAGGCGGTTGACGACGAAACCTGGTGCATCCTTACAGATGATCATCGTCTTCTTAAGATCTTTACCGACGCTGACCGCCGTTGCAGTAGTTGCATCATCGGTGTGAGATGTGCGAGCTACTTCAAGGAGTGGCATCACAGCAACTGGATTGAAGAAGTGGAATCCAACAACGCGCTCTGGATTCTTAAGTCCTTCGCTCATCGCCTCAACCGAGAGGGAAGAGGTATTGGTGGCGAGCACACACTCAGGGGAGACGATTCCCTCAAGGGTCTTAAAGAGCTCCTGCTTCAATGAAAGCTCTTCGAAGATCGCTTCAATAATGAAGTCACATCCGGCATAGACGCTCTTATCAGCAGAGCCGGAGACGAGAGCTGAGAGGCGGGCTGCGCTCTCCGCGCTCATTCGCTTCTTCTCAACGAGCTTTGCCAGCTCTGCTCGGACCCAGGCAACGCCCTTATCTGCGCGCTCCTGATCGATATCGGTCATGACAACTGGGCACTTAAGGTTTCTGACAAGGAGAAGTGCGAGCTGTGATGCCATAAGACCTGCGCCAACAACTCCCACCTTTGTTACCTTGCGAGCCAGGTTCGCCTTTGGCGCACCTTCAACCTTCTTGCGCTTCTTCTGAATCATGTTAAATGCATAGAGTGATGCACGTAGTGGATCTGACATTACAAGATCAGCTAAGACCTGATCTTCAGCATCAAAGCCTTCACCATTAGAGCATGTTCGCGCTGCTGCGATAAGTTCAAGCGCCTTGCGTGGGGATGCAATATCTGCACCTCCATACTTCTTAAGCGCTGCCGCTTTGCCGGTTGCAATCGCTGAATCCCATGCTGGATCGTTAGTGAAATCTTTCCGTTCGATTGTTCGCGCACCAGAGAGAATAGATGCAGCAAAGGCGCATGACTTCTCAAGGAAATCTGCTGGTTCAAAGACTGCGTCGACTACACCGAGATTGAGAGCATCCTTCGCCTTCATCATGGTGTTGTTATTAAGAGCATTAAGGATGATTACCTGCACCGCCTTCTCAGGCCCAATCAACTTAGGAAGGAGAGTTGCTCCACCCCAGCCCGGAACCAAACCGAGGAAGACTTCCGGAAGGGCGGTGAAAGCGGTGGATGCGAGGGTGCGGTACTTGGAGTGGAGACCAATCTCAAGACCGCCACCGAGTGCAAGGCCATTGATAAATGAGAATGTTGGGATATCAATCTCACCTAAGCGACGGAAGACATCATGTCCGAGCTTTCCAATGGCAAGGGCCTGCTCGCGCTGAGTTAAGAACGACATGGCAGAGAGATCTGCACCTGCAGCGAAGATAAATGGCTTACCTGTGATGGCAATCGCTGCTGGCTTGTGAGAGATCGCCTCTGTGATTGCAGCATCGAGTGATGCAACAGATTGTGGTCCTAAGGTATTGGGACGGGTGTGGTCGAGACCGTTATCGAGTGTGATGAGAGCGAGGACTCCCTTGAAACCAAATGGAGTGAGATCAACATCTCGAACCTTTGCAAGGGTGACGACTTCTTCTGGAGCGCCTTCTGGTAGTACTAGTGCTGTCGCCATTTACTTATTTCCTCCGTTGAAGTGTGGGTTCTCCCAAATAACTGTTCCACCCATTCCGAGACCGATACACATTGTTGTGATGCCATAGCGCACCTCAGGGTGAGCTTCAAAGGTGCGAGCAAGATTGATCATCAAACGCACTCCTGATGAGGCGAGGGGATGGCCAACTGCGATAGCGCCGCCATAAGGATTGACGCGAGGATCATCATCTGCGATTCCAAAGTGCTCAAGGAATGCAATGACCTGCACGGCAAATGCCTCGTTAATTTCAAAGGCGCCGATATCGTCGATTGAAAGCCCGGCCTTAGCAAGGGCCTTAATTGTTGATGGAACTGGTCCATATCCCATTACTTCAGGCTCAACACCGGCGAAGGCAAAGGTCACCATCGTTGCCTTAATGGGTAGTCCGAGCTCTTTCGCCTTATCTTCACTGGCAAGGAGTGCGATAGTTGCACCGTCATTAATTCCAGATGCATTACCCGCTGTTACGCGACCACCGGGACGAAATGGTGTCTTAAGGCCAGCTAGACCCTCCATCGTTGTTGTTGGGCGAGGACCTTCATCGGCAGAGATGATTGTCCAACCAAGCTCTTCATTGCGAGCAGCTGTTGGAATGAGGTCGCGTTGGATCAAACCTTCTTCATATGCCTTTGCAGTCTTCATCTGAGAGTTGTAGGCGTATCGATCTGCGCGCTCCTTAGTGATAGAAGGGAAGCGATCATGGAGACGCTCTGCAGTTGCGCCCATTGACATTGCATCAGCATCGACGATGCGCTCTGCAAGATAGCGAGGATTAGGATCCATCAACTCACCCATTGGGTGGTTGCCCATATGCTCAACGCCACCAGCGAGGGCTAAATCAATTGCACCCATCGAGATCTGACCTGCAACAGATGTTGTTGCAGTCAGCGCACCTGCGCACCAACGATCAACTGAGTAACCTGGAACAGTATTAGGAAGACCAGCAAGGAGCGATGCGCTGCGACCGATATTCATTCCTTGATCACCCGTCTGAGTTGCAGCAGCGATCGCAACATCATCAATCTGATCGATAGGAAGGTTTGGGTTACGCTCAATCAATCCACGCATTGCGCGGACAAGGAGGTCATCGGCGCGGGTATTGACAAAGGCGCTGCCAGATTTTCCAAAGGGGGTGCGGACTGCATCAACGAGAACGACTCTGCGAGACATCAAGGGCTCCTATAGCTACCGGTGTGAGGCTTTTAGGTTACTCGTTGGTAACCCAAAAGGCTATGAGGTGGAGCCCCTTTTTTAGGGGGCGCTCTCCTCGGCCGGGCTCTCTTCGACCTCAGGCATCTCCAATGGTTCATCCTGGGCGAGAGCCTGCCTCAATATTGGGGCTGCGATCTCAATCTGCCACTGGCGGGCGCCCATATCGGCGAGGAGGTGCTCCACTTCGCTTGGATCTGGCAGCTGCCAACAAATCTGCCGAAGGAATTCTGGAGTGAGGAGATTTTCGACTGGAAGCTCGAGCTCTTCTGCCGCCAGAGCGAAGTTGAAACGAGCATGGGAGAGAGGGATGTATTTCTCAGGGAAGCGTTCGCGCCAGATCTTGATAGGAGGAAGTCCATCGCTCTTGCTCTTACTTTCAGGACAGAGCTCTTCAGGCAGGGCTAACGCGCCTTCAATCGCCTTAATCCAGCGAGGGGTGTTTTCAAACCAACGAGCGCGCAATCCAATCGGGCGCAAGGCTTTCTCGAGATCCTTCTTTGTTGCAAGCGGTGCACTTCCACTGGCCAGTGCGAGGGTGGAGATAGCAAGATCCGAGAGGATCCGTCCTGGTGAGATATCAAGATGAGCAGCAAGATCATCACGCGCCTCCCAGAGCGCCTTCACAACTGCAAGTTGAGAGCGCTTTCTGATCTTATGCATCCCAGAAGTCCTGCGCCAAGGATCTATTCGCTTGGGATAGGCAGGAGCTGCGAGGATTGCCGCAAACTCTTGCAGCGCCCACTTCAACTTCTTCTTTTCGATGAGAAGCTTCTCTATCTCATTGCGCAGTTCAATGAGGAGTTCCACATCCAAAGCTGCGTAGTTAAGCCAATCAACGGGAAGAGGTCGCACCGACCAATCCTGAGCAGAGTGTTCTTTCGCCAGACCAATATCAAGAAGCGATTCAACGAGCGCACCAAGACCCACTCGTGGCAGACCAACCAATCGACCAGCGAGCTCGGTGTCGAAAAGGTGTGACGGATTAAGTCCTAGCTCACGAAGACAAGGAAGATCTTGTGTGCTGGCATGAAGGATTACCTCTTCTTGCTGCCAGAGTTGATTGAGGCGGGCAAAGTAAGGGCTCTCAAGACCAAAGGGGATGGGATCAATAAGGTGTAGTCCGCCGCCAGTGCGTTTGATTTGAATTAAATATGCACGAGATGAGTATCGATAACCGGATGCGCGCTCGGCATCAACAGCAAATGGGCCGGTGCCTGCTGCGAGCTCTTCCAGCATCTTCTCAAATTGGGAATCGGTCTCAACAAGGGCTGGAAGGCCGTTGTATGGGGCGGTGAGGAGCTCAGCCACGACGACGTACAGAACTAATGGGAGCTACACCCTCAGCAATTGGCGGCAAACCAGCAACTTCGCTGATGAAGTTGCACCACGCCTGAACATGGGCAATCAGTTCTTCTGGTTGCGTAAGAATTGGTGACCACGATGCGCGAATCTCAATTTCAGATTCATCGTGACGGGAAGAGAGTTTTCCAAAAGAGGCGCTTGATACACGTGTGACTGTTCCCGATGGGGCGCTATAGAGCGCATCTGCCTCTTGGAGTGAATCTAATAACCAGTTCCAGCCAACTTCAGGAAGTAGTGGATCTTGTTGCAT
>JACCEC010213044.1_pt1 | contig 10866 bp, 14 predicted proteins | sample 7450121 | NCBI WGS metagenome assembly JACCEC01 (sample SAMN15323455, study PRJNA562643) | freshwater metagenome | isolation source: river surface water | place: USA:Blue River Watershed | collected 2017-08-18 | reverse complement strand
TTCCACGCCAGGCTTGATGCCCTCCACAACCGCCACCGCAACGGTGTCTTTTGCGTCATGCAATACAACGTGAATCATGTGATCTCCTTTTAAGAACAACGGCGCGATCGTATCCGGACAAGACCCCCGATGTCAACTAGGTCATATATATGACTTGTACCCTGCCAGTTTCGGGCTGCCATTCCCTGCCTGCCAGGGCGGCAAGCCAATCCACTTCAGGGACCCGACAATTGCATAACCCAGAAAGCACCGATGGCAGCCAGCATCAGCAGGCCCAGCCACCAGAAACTGTGCCGAATGCCCTCGCCTGTCGGACCATTCTTTTGGCCTGTCAGCATGGCTTTCACAAGATTCTCCCGATGGATGACACCGGACAGTACAACACCGACCAAATGGATCCCAACCACGGCCAACATGCCATTGGCAAGCCCTTCATGGATATCCTCCAACAGATCCTCAGAGATTCCACCCTCCAGCAGTACACCCGATATCACCACGCCTACGGTGAGCATCATCATCGCGACGATACCCAGTGCACCGAGCGGATTGTGGCCAACGTAATGCTGAGGCTTACCCCTCACCAGGCTCCAGAGGTAACGAACCACGGTTCGCGGGGCGGGAAGAAACGAGGAAAAACGCGCATAGCGTGTGCCCAAAAGACCCCACATAAATCGAAACATCACCAGACCCATCATGGTGTAACCGCTGGTGATGTGGACCTGTCGCAACCGTTCCATATCCTGGGTGATGACGGCCACCGCAAAACATGCCGCCAATACCCAATGGAAGATACGCGTCGGAAAATCCCATACACGAATCGATGTCGATGTCTTCATTTCGGAATCCTTACAAAATCGTCGCTAAATACACCGCGCTCTGCACCGGTATGGCACGCAACGCAGCGCGCAGGGCTCTGAATCGAGGCACGCTGATAGACATTCGGCTGAATCTCACGATGCTTGCGAACAAACCAACTGGTGGTCGTTAGGCGATCTTCCTTAGACGCTTCGACCGCACGTTTATATGTGCCACCGGTCTGCTTGAGCCAATTTGTAATCTCAGTCACGGTGGCAGCATCGAGACTGGCATCTACGCCGTAATGGTGCGATAACGAGCCCATGACCCGGGCCCAGGCGGCCTTCGACAAAAAATCAGGCGGATAGGCCATATGGCAGCTCGCACACTCTTGCCGATACGACGCCAGCATACGAGACTCCGCCATCACCGGCCGGCCAGCAGACACTTGTGTGGCAACCACCATAACAGCGCCCATCATGAACATTCGAATCAGTGCTTTCATACGCGGTCCTTCGCTCTCTTCTAAGATTTAAGGCTGATCAAAAATGCGATGACATCTGCTTTTTCTTGAGCACTGCATTCCCGACTAACAACATCGTTGCAATTACGGCGAAACCACTTAGTGATCTTGGCGGAATCCGTAAATGCCTTCGAATTCGACACTGGCGACAGGGGTTCGAGCACCTTGCCGGTTGAACTGTGCTTACCGGGACCGGTGGGCACACTGCCGTGGCAGGACGCGCAACTCACGTCTTTCCCATGCCGACTATTGAAAAATGCCCGTCCACGCTCGGGGCTACCGGGTGCACCTGCTGCTGCACTCCACTGGGAGAGCTGGGCCGCAGCAGTTGTATCGCCCGCCCATGCCGCCTGTGCCGCCGCAAACGCCGCAACACCGATAACGCCTAGAATGATCCCAACGTACCTTTTCTCAATCCGCATCGTTTTTTCCTTTTCCAATGAATGACAAGCTCATTCTGGCCACCGCGAGATGGACAGAGCATGAAACTAATGTTCATCTGGGGTTCAGAATGGCCCCCGCAGAATCAGATACCCGACCTAAGAGGAGCCAAAACAGCGTGAACACGCGATTGAAAAAGCAACTTTTTGCCACAACCCTGATCATTGCGTTCGCTGGCGCACTACCCGCAATGGCATCAAGCGATCACGAGCGTGCGCGTGATGCTATGCGGCAGGGGCTCATTTTGCCTTTGGACAAAATACTATCGATTGTGTCTGCACGACAGCCAGGGCAGATTCTGGAACTGGAGCTCGAGGACGATCGAATTGACGGTAAAAAAATATGGGTCTACGAGATCAAAGGCATCACCCCGGATGGGCGACTTTTTAAACTGAAAGTGAATGCTCAAAACGGTGACATGATAGAAAGCCGTATACGATCGAGTGGCACACCTCGGGCAAAAGCGCACGATACAGCTACGCAATAAAAATACTCACATCACATGAGAATCCTGGTTGTTGAAGACGAGCCCACACTCTGCGAGCAACTCCGCAAGACCCTCGTTGAACAAGGTTACACCGTAGATACGGCGACCAATGGCGAAGATGGATTTCACCTAGGTCAAGAAGAGAGCTTTGATGCCGCCATACTCGACCTCGGACTACCCAAACGAGATGGCCTCACGGTATTAAAGCACTGGCGTTCGAACGGGAACCGCATGCCTGTCATTGTTTTGACCGCACGTGACAGCTGGAGTGACAAGGTCAGCGGGATCGATGCTGGTGCAGATGATTATCTCGGAAAACCATTCCACTTCGAAGAGTTGCTGGCCAGACTGCGGGGCGTCATTCGCCGTTCGGCTGGAAATGCAACTTCCGTACTTCACTGGAGATCTGTCGCGCTCGACACGGTTTCAGGCCGCGTCACTCTGGATGGCAACCCCGTTATGCTGACGGCCAATGAATACAAACTTCTATCCTGGCTGATGCATCATCCACAGCAAATCGCCAACAGAACCACCCTGTCGGAGCACATTTACGGCTACAACGACGATCCGGACTCCAATACCATTGAAGTCTTCATTGCGCGGCTCCGAAAGAAGATCTCCCCCGACCTCGTAGAGACCATTCGCGGGCTTGGGTATCGACTTGGCCCGCCCGGCATCTGACCCGCTTGATCCTCATGGACGCCCCGCACACACGCAAACACCGAGGGCTATCCCTTCAAGTCCGCATCATCGTTGTCTCGGCATTCGCCATCGCGACAACCGTGATTGCTGCACATTTCTTGCTCATCCAACTGTTTGAGCGTCATGTCACAGCGCAGTTTCAATCGTCGTTAAACATAACACTCAATCAACTCACAACAGGACTCAATGTCGACACACAAACCCGACAGATCGTACTGCGCGAACCCATAGGAGACCCCCGCTGGACCACCCCTTACTCCGGCCTCTACTGGCAGATCGATGCACCCCCCTCCATGGCCGGGGCAAGGGAACAGCGTTCGCGCTCTCTTTGGGATTTCACACTGACACTTCCCAGGGATACCCTCTCGAAAGGAACGATTCATCATCACATTGTGGAAGGGCCGAACAGTCAATCACTGATGGTGGCAGAACGACTCATCAATATGGAAGCAAATGCAGAGGCGACGGCGGTGCGACTGATTGTGGCAGCCGACACGCAAGACCTTCGGGCCGCCATCGACACATTTCAGCGATCCGTAACCCAGTATCTTGGGGTTCTTGCGCTGGTGCTACTGGCCGTTCTCTTTTTGCAGATCTCGTTTGGGCTTGCGCCCCTGCGGCAACTTACACGCGCGCTGCGCCGCCTACGCAGTGGTGAGATCGAGACGCTTCAGGGACGATTCCCCTCGGAAATACAGCCACTCGCTGATGATTTCAATACCGTTCTTGCAGACCAGCGACGAACGATCGAGCGCGCACGCGCATCTGCCGGAAACCTGGCACATGCCATACGGACCCCCCTCACCATATTGACCAATGCCGCAGGCGACCAGTCTCTCGACGCGGCAAAGCTACGCGATTTGATTCGCGAGCAGGGAATGACCGCTCGATCGCAAATCGATTGGCATCTGAAACGGGCACGAATGGCAGCCAGCACAGTGGGGCACGGAACGGTTGATCTCCACACGACGCTGACCGGAATTTTGCGCATCATGCGTCAATCATTCGCTGATAAGAAGATTGATATCGAATGCTCCATGGCATCAAAGGATTTATTTTTTCGAGGTGAAGAACAGGATCTACAAGAAATACTCGGAAACGTCATTGAAAACGCCTGCAAATGGGCACGCAGTAAAGTTACGATTCAAGAGCTATCCGAGGGTGACTACATCGTGATCGTTATTCAAGATGATGGACCCGGCGTACCGGAGTCGTCGTTTGCCGATATTCTTCAACGAGGCATTCGAATGGACGAACTTCATCCAGGCAGCGGCCTTGGCTTGTCGATTGTTGCCGAACTTATGGATCTCTATTCTGGCCAGATTATCCTGGGCTCATCGCCCTTCGGCGGCCTGTCGGTCACCCTTCGACTTCCTGCACGAAAGAAAAATGATGGCTGAAGAGCCCGGTTATGTCGGGCAGGCCACAGGTCTGACGTTAACCAATCCCAATATGAATGACTTAGGTCAATGTTGAGCCCGCAACGCGGGGATTCGCCTGAAGAATAGTATGCACAATACAAGGAATCCATCGGCATTTTCGCGCCCGCTCCGGGCCACGACATCCATGCAAAACAAGCCGTATAAATTTCTCTGCATTATTGCAACGAGCCTTGTGATCACACCGTCGCTCGCCGAACCAGTATCATTTCAAAAAACGATTGCGCCCATCTTTCGTAACAACTGCGCCGAGTGCCACGGCCTTGATGCACCCACCTTATCGGAGTACCAGCAAGCAAAAGAGAAATACAAAAAAGAAAAGCTTGGGCCCAAAATGAATACTCTTGCCGAAATCAAAACATTTGTCACCGGCAGTGAAGCCGGCGTGTTGATGCAGCGTATCGACGATGGCAGCCGCCTGCCCGACAAGAAACCCGGAAACATGTATCGCCGCCTTGGCGAGACCGACAGTGAGCGGGCCGCCAACTTAAAACTGATTCAGGCCTGGATCAGCGGCGGTCTCGCCCCGTAACGACACGAAAAACAAAAGCCCCGACAAGTCGGGGCTTTTTTCCGCCTAAATTACCAGCTCGGGGGAGCGAGCCAACAATTGGGACCGGCGGACAACGTCACTCTATCGAAAGACCGCAGAGAATTCTTTGCACTAAATCAAGATCTCTATTGTCTTACTTACCACCACGGTTAAAGTGGTTTGCCACCAGAATAATTGCGACAGCTGCCCACACAACAAGAATGACTTGCCAAGGTTCCATTTCACTTCCTTTTCAAAGAGCCGGCCCGCTGGACCGGCAAAACGTTACGCCCCCTGAGACGTTTTTCTTATAAGTGGTGCCATGGCAATAATGGTCACAACCAACAGCGCCAACTCAATGCCATACACCGAAATATACCCGGTCGCCTGGGGCGATGCGCCATACAGCCCCGTTCCGCTTGCCATGTTGATCAGATCGCGCAGGACCCCGCCTAGGGCCGTGGCCACTCCAGCAGCGGTGGCCTGGACAGCCCCCCAAGCGCCCAGCGCCAAACCAGTCTGATCTTTCGGCGCTGTCTGCATGGTGGCTGTAAGGGTTCCATGCCCAAAGAGGCCGGCCCCAAGGCCGATTAAAAACGTACCCAACACGAAGAGCGGTGGCCACTGAAGTGGCGCCGCCAGGATCACCGCGGCAAACGCGGGCAGGCCCACCAGTGCGCCCAGGCGCGCCATTTGAAACGGATCAGCCCCACGGCTGAGCACGCGAGACGCCACGGCAAAACCAATCAAGCTTCCGAAAGCCAGCGTGGCGGTAAGCAGAGTAGTGTCGGCCACGGAGAGGTCGAGAATTTCACCACCGTACGGCTCCAACAAGACGTCTTCCATGGTGAACGCCATGGTACCCAGACCCAAGACAACCAGTCGGCGTATTGCGCCCGGCCCACGGGAAAAATGGGCCCACGATTCGCGAAAGGTGGGATCCGGAACAGGGTTTGTTTTTCGGCTTCGGTCGCGGCCCTCTTGCTTCCACAATGCAATCACATTGAGCACTACCGTGGTGATCGCCACGCCTTGAATCACCTGAATCAGCCGGCCAGGACTGTAGTCTTCCAGCAGCACGCCGAGAATCAAGGCGCTGCCCATCATGCCCACCAGCAGCATCACGTACATCAGGCCCACGACGTTCGGACGATCCTCGGGCCGTGCCAGATCAGTGGCCAAGGCAAGCCCAACGGTTTGTGTGATGTGCAGTCCTGCCCCGACCATGAGGAAGGCTAACCCCGCACCCAGCTGGCCCACCCAGGCCGGCGCCTGCGCCGACTGGCCCGCACCGGCCAGCACCAGCAATGCAAACGGCATGATCGCAAATCCGCCGAATTGCAGCATAGTGCCGCGCCAAAGATAAGGCACACGGCGCCAGCCCAATTCGCAGCGATGCACATCTGATTTAAATCCGATCAAGGCCCGAAACGGCGCAAACAACAATGGCAACGACACCATGACCGCCACCAACGATGCGGGCACATGCAACTCGACAATCATGACGCGATTGAGTGTGCCGACCAGCAGCACCAAGGCCATACCAACCGAGACTTGAAACAGCGACAGCCGGAGCAGTCGCGACAACGGCAGCACATCGGATGCCGCCTCTGCAAATGGCAGAAAACGCACTCCGAGAGACTGAATAAACGTGCGGCCAGTTGATTTCACAGCGCTATGGTTGCAGACAAATAAAAAGGGCCTTGGACGCAGCCTGCGCCAAAGCCCTTTGGTTACAGCAAAACCGCCTTACTTCTTGACGGCCTGTTGCTGGGCTGCCGGCGCTTGCGCACCGCCACCCTGCAGAAAATCTTTCACCCAGGTGGTGTTGGTGACCAGTGCCAGATGCACGGCAAACGAACCAACGGCCACTGCAGAGAGAAACAAGGGAACGCCCACCGAGGGCTTGACCACGCACCATAGTTTTCCGTAGATCATGATCGACTCCTTATTTCAGCCAAGGTGAATAGATATAAGCCAGCAAATGTGCGAGAACAGCGATCATCCCGAAAATCTGCGTGCCTTGAATCAGATTGCGGTGGATCTCTTCTGATTCAGCTTCAGTAAGACCTGTCGGCCATACTTTGTTTGGGTCTGCCATAGCGTTTCTCCTTTGAAAGACCTCACTTTCGTGCTGAACCCGCACGAGGGTGTCGGCGTTGCGGGAACCGACGCGACAACGTCAAATCCCCACACCACTGATAGGTGTAATTCTACGCTTACACCATAGGTTGTCAAAATAAATTGACAATCTGTTCTGGACAGTGTTGCAAACACCCCATCGAATGCCGCGAGACTGGATAAGTGATTGATCCCCAAAGGAGTCTTTGCGTTAGACAGAAATGGTTCCTATGGGTCACTTGCAAACGAGAATGATTTGCATTAATATTCAATCACCCTGATCGCCCTCGTGCTTAGCCGGTCCGGCCAGCACAGGGCCAGGGGACTTTTAAGGAGCCCCTTGTGACCACGTCATCGACCATCCCACGCCCCGCAACACAGCACCTGCGCCGACTGATCGGCGCGGGCCTGCTGACCTGTATCGCAGCGCCCGTCGCATGGATGAGCGCGCCACAGCCCGCTCACGCGCAAAGCAGAGAACTCAATCTGTATTCGGCCCGCCATTACCAAAGCGACAACGAACTGTATGCAGCGTTCACCCAACAGACCGGCATCAAGGTCAACCAGATTCAGGCACAAGATGAAGCCATTCTCGAACGCCTCAAAAGCGAAGGCAAAGCCTCACCCGCCGACATTATTTTTCTCGTAGACGCTGCACGTTTGCACAAGGCGCAAAACGAGGGGCTCTTTCAACCGGTGAAATCAACATTACTGGAAAGTGCGCTTCCGGGCCACATGCGCGCCTCTGACCTCTGGTTTGGATTCACCACGCGGGCACGCATTCTCGTAATCGATGCCACCAAAATCAATCCGAACCTAGTGCAGACCTATGATGATCTCGCCCGGCCAGAGCTCAAAGGAAAAGTGTGCACGCGGTCGGGAGCACACCCCTACATGCTCTCGCTCGTTGCATCGATTGCAGCACACCAAGGCGAGTCAAAAGCACAGGCATGGGCCAATGGTGTGGTGGCGAATCTTGCCCGCACACCACGAGGCGGCGATACCGACCAGATCAAAGGCGTCATGTCTGGCGAGTGTGCAGTCGCGGTCACTAATTCCTACTATTTGGTGCGACTGTTGCAATCGAAAAATGCCGATGAGCGCAATGCCACCGCTAAGTTAACCGTGGTCTGGCCAAATCAGAAAACAACCGGCACCCATGTGAACGTAAGCGGTGCAGGTGTGGCGCGCTACGCTCCGAATATCGACAATGCAAGGCGTTTCTTGGAGTTCCTAGCATCGCATGAAGCGCAGACCCATCTCGCCAACGCCAATAACGAATGGCCCGCATCAGAGCGAGTCACGATCTCAAACCCTGAATTGACACGCCTCGGAAAATTTAAAGCAGACAAGCTATCCATAGGCAAGATCGCCGACCTTCAGCCCATCGCGGCACGCATCATCGACAAATCTGGCTGGAAGTAAACCGTTGCTGTAGCCTCACCAAGCCGACGCTCGTCGGCTTGGGCCAGGCGTCTGAAAACGCTGCTGCTGATAAAAGCTGACCAACTGGGCCACATTCTTTACGCCGACCTTGGCCATAATATTGCCCCGATGCATCTTCACGGTGCGTAACGTGATGCCAAGGTTATCGGCAATCGCCTGGCTTCGCATACCCTGCACCACGAGCTCGAGCACCTGGGCCTCACGGGCCGAGAGTCGCTCAAAACCAGCCGGCATCACAGGCTGCTGAACGTTCACCTCCCGAGGCGACAGAGCCGCGGCCACGGCAGCAATCAGCTGCTCGGACTCCACCGGCTTTAACAAGAACTCGACCGCACCGGCCTTCAAGGCCGAAATCGCTTCGGCTACCTCGCTCTCACCCGACACAAAAATAACAGGCAGCTCTGAGTGACACTCCGTTAACCAACGCTGAACCACGAGGCCATTGGTCTCCATGCGCATGTCCAGAAGCAGGCAGACACGCTTGGCATCGAAAAATCCAGCCGAAAGCGACTGCTGAAGGCTTGCGAAGTCCGGGAATTCAAGGGTGGAGTACCCCTCCCCGGCCAGGGTCCGGGCATACGCGCGGCGCACACAAGCGTCGTCATCGAGGATTAGGACAGTCCCTGATTTAAGCGTCATGTCATGATTTTCACAGGTTTATGTGTGAGAATTAACGTACTTTCGGGCGTTACGGGGGTAGACGCTGTTCCTGTAATGTTCTGCGTTTTTCGCGCACCCCGCACAGACAGGATCCGGAGCAGATGGCACCACCACAGCTAAGCGAGCAGCAGATTCGGTCCATTGCCAGCGCTCTGAGGGCAGCCCGCGAACAGCAAGGTGAAAATCTTGCCGAGGTTGCGTTTCGAATCGCCCTGTCCCCCTCACAGCTACGGGCCATTGAGTCTGGGGATTTGCAGCCGTTTTATAGCCCCGGCTACTTTCTGCAGGCCGTACAGCGCTACGCCGATTTTCTTGGCATTACGCTGCCCCCAATGGAGCCCGAGCCTTCGCCCGACACCGCAGAGGCCAAAGCGGCGGTCGCCACAGCGTCTGCCCCTGAGGATGCAGCACACACGGAATCTGTGGATGGCGGGCATGAGGAATCAACACCCGCCCAAGAACCAGGCGCCCCCCCACTGAAATCTCAAGGCTCTACTGCACCGCCAGATCCGGAGCCTGACTCGGCAACTCCTCCAGTTCACATCGAGCACGCTGCAGATGAGCCCCGACGGGGGCTGCCCTGGGGGTGGGTTGCATTTGGCACGGCCGGACTCATCGCGCTGGGCATTCTGAAAATCAGTCTCGAGAAGCCCACACCCACACCGCCCGCGCAAGAGTCGTTAGCCGCGGCCGAGGCCACGAAGACAACGACGGCGGATGGGCCAGCGACGCCGGGACCGGCGGCCAGCGCCCCAGCCGCAGCACCCAACACGCCGACCGGCAGCCCTTCCAGCGCTGCGTCAGTCGCAACGCCTGCGCCACCGAAAGCGGCCAACGCATCGACTGCAGCACCCACCACAGCACCCACCGCGACGGCACCGAACACGAAGGCAGCGGCCAATCCGCCTTCAGCCGCCCCAACACCAGCGCCGGTAGCGGCCAATTCAAAAGCATCGTCGACCTCAGCAGGGCCGACCGCAAAAAATGACAGCAAACTGGAATCACAGGCCTCGACGTGGGTTCAGATCGTTAAATCCAATGGCGAAAAGGTAAACCTGAAAATCGAGCCAGGTGAGGCCATTGATTTCCCATCGGGCACGACCGCAGCGATTGTGTTCGGCCAGCCCGACAAGGCCACACTAAAAGTGCAAGGCAAGCCCGTCAACATCGCACCCTTCATCACCACGGATACACCTCCGCGCGCCCTGGTGATCCTGAATCAGATCAAGTAGATTCAGCGGTCATGGACCGCTTACCTTCCCGAGGCCTGATCCAAAAGATCAATGCCGCCGGTTTTCGCGAATGGCACAGCTATGAACTCGCCCGCAGCTTCGGCTATCTAGGCCTGGGGGTGGTCATGCTGGTCTGCGGACTCGCCATCATGGAGGGCGTCTTTGAAAGCTCCCATGCACTGGAAACCGTATTCAAACTATTTTTAACGTTTTTCTCGCTCTGCTTCACCGGTTGGTGCTGGCTGATGTTCATTCATATTTTGATGCGGGCTGAAGAAATGGGGCGCCAGGCCGTGTGTCCAAACTGTCAACGTTATGGGCGACTGCAGGTGCTCACCAGCGATGTCGGCACAGAGCCAACCCATCGGCAACTGCACTGCCGATGCATAAAATGCGGCCAGCATTGGGACATCACCTACACCGTACAATCCAAGCATGTCCGATTTTGATCCTTGGCTCTGCGGCCCGCAGATCACGCTGAACCGTGC
>JACCEC011612381.1_pt1 | contig 10869 bp, 10 predicted proteins | sample 7450121 | NCBI WGS metagenome assembly JACCEC01 (sample SAMN15323455, study PRJNA562643) | freshwater metagenome | isolation source: river surface water | place: USA:Blue River Watershed | collected 2017-08-18 | reverse complement strand
GGTGGCGTAAAGAATCAGGATGGATCCGGCGATGGACCAAGGCCACCAGCGGCGGGAAAGGAAGAAGGACTTGAACATGCGGCCATGTTAGCGGCCTGCCGCAGCTCAGGCGGCACCCAAGCGCTTCTCAACCCCGATCAAGTTCGCTTCAAGTTTGCAGGAGCGCGGCCAGCTCCGGCACCAGGGCGCCCTCACGGCCCTGTCCCTCGGCGCGGGACAGACCCAGGGCCAAGGTTGCCAGCACCGCTTCGGCCACTGCCCGGTGGGCGCCGGAGGCGGCGGCCATCTGGCCGTAATAGTCCAGGTCCTTGCGGGCGTTGGCCAAAGAGAACTTGAGGCCGCCGGTATCGCCGGCCAGCAAGAAGGGCTTGATACGGTCCAGGGCGATGCCACCGCCACCGCCCTTGGCCAGCACCTCGACGAAGGCATCGGGTGTGATGCCGTGTCCGCTGGCACTGGCCGAGGCCTCGGCCAGCAAAGTGACCATGCCCAGTGAAACAAAGTTGTGTGCCAGTTTCATGCCGTGGCCAGCGCCCACCGGACCCACGTGGGTGATGTTCTCCGCGAAGCAGGCCAGCACCGGCCGCGCCTCCTCCAGCACTGCGGCATCGCCGCCCACCAGCAGGTTCAGGCGCCCCTCGGCGGCCTCCTTGGGGGTACGGGTCATGGGTGCATCCAGAAAGCGCGAGCCCGCGGCCTGCACCGCAGCGGCCATGCGGGCGGTGGAAGCTGGGAGGGCGGTGGAGCAGTCAATCACCAGGCTGCCAGGTCGCAAGGTCTCGAGCACGCCCCCAGGTCCGGTGAGAACCTCCTCGACCTGAGGCGACCCGGTGAGCACCAAGATGATGACGTCTGAGCCGGCCGCCAAAGCCCGGCGGTCGGAAAAGCCATGTGCACCCGCCGCGAGCAAGTCAGCCACGGGCTGATTGCCAGGGTGCTCGAAGAAGCCCAAGGAGTAGCCCTTGCGAACCAGGTGGGACGCGATGCCATGGCCCATGAGGCCAATGCCGAACATGCCGATCTTTGAAGAGGTCATGGCAAGATTGTGGCCCATCGCACGGTTGCTGCCCGCCAGCCGCTGTCGCGGCGGGCATCCAGCTCGCCGGTTGGCACTGTCTGCCGGGCTGGCTTCGCGAGCATGCCCATCGGGATTGATAAGCTGGCATCCACAAGAGCGCCCAAAGAAGCCCTAAGAGGCCCTCGGAGGCCAACGACCGCTCGCCCAAGACCATGCCCCACGACTTCGACACCGCCATCGCTCTGACCGCTCTGGACAAGGGCCGCTTCACAGGGGCCACCCACCCGGCCTACGCCAACATGGTCGGCCCCTATGGCGGCATCACCAGCGCCACCCTCCTGCAGGCAGTGATGCTGCACCCGGACCGCCTCGGATCGCCTGTTGCACTGACCGTGAACTTTGCAGGCCCGATCGCCGACGGCCCCTTCGAGATCAGCGCCCGCGCCAGTCGCACCAACCGATCGACCCAGCACTGGAGCCTGGAGCTGTCGCAGCAAGGGGTCATTGCCACCACCGCGACCGCAGTCTTCGCAGTGCGCCGCCCAAGTTGGTCCTCGGTTGAAGCCGTGGCCCACAACGACCTGCCACCGCCGTCGCAAGTACCCCCGTCAGATCTCAGTGCCCGCCTGCCCTGGACCCGCCGTTACGAGATGCGCTTTGTCGACGGCGCTTTCCCCGAACCGCTCGACGGCATCGAGCAGCCGAAGGCACTCGCCCGGGTCTGGCTGCGCGACTCCCCGCCGCGCCCGCTGGACTTCCCCAGCCTGGCTGGTCTGTGCGATGCCTTCTTTCCCCGGGTTTTTTCGAGAAGGAGGCTGTTCACGCCCGCGGGGACTGTCACGCTCACCGCCTACTTCCATGCCGACGAGGCAATGCTGGCCGCCCAGGGCGACCGCTATGTTCTGGGCGTCGCACGGGGACTGGCCTACCACCAGGGCTTTCACGACCAGTCGGCGGAGATCTGGGGTGACAACGGTCGGCTGCTGGCGACCACGCACCAGATGGTGTACTTCAGGGACTGAACGCTAGGCCGATCCGAGGCAGCCCGCCCCGGTCGCAGTCCGCCAGATTGAGGCTGGGCCTGCCAGGGCCGACCTCGCCAATAATCGACCCATGGAATTCGCGACCTGGCTTGCCTTCTTCGCTGCCTGCTGGGCCATCAGCATCTCGCCTGGGGCAGGCGCGGTCGCCGCAATGACGGCCGGGCTCCAACACGGGTTTTTACGCGGCTACGTCACCATCGCCGGTCTGATCCTGGGCATCTGGACGCAGATGGTGGTGGTGGGCGTGGGCCTGGGCGCCCTGGTGGCCACATCGGCCCTGGCCTTTCAGACCATCAAATGGGTAGGCGTGGCCTATCTGGTCTACCTCGGTGTGCAGCAGTGGCGGGCACCGGCCAAGCCCCTGGCAGATGACGCGCAAGGCGAAGGCCCGGCCTTTCGCCCCTGGGCCGCCATCGCGCGGGGCTGGGCGGTCAATGCGGTCAACCCCAAAGGCACCGTTTTTCTGCTGGCGGTGCTGCCCCAATTCCTGGACCTCGGCGCGCCGCTGGCTCCCCAGTACCTGGTGATGGCGCTGTCTCTCGGGTTCACCGACTTCGTGGTGATGGGCGGCTACGCGGGGCTGGCGTCGCAAGTACTGCGTTCACTGCGCTCAGAGGCGCATGTGCGCGCCACTCAGAGAGTGTTCGGCGCTCTGTTCGTGTTGGCTGGCGCCTTCCTCGCGCTGTTCAAGCGCGGAGCCTGAAGGGGCACACCCATGCCTCTACGCGGCACACGTCACCGGTGACGCCATGAGCCAAACCACCTTCCTCGCCATCACACTGCTGCTCTTTGGCGCCTACTTCGCCTGGCTCGCCTGGGCAATGCGGCATCGCACCCGGGTTCTAAAAGGGCGATGGTGGTTCTTTCTGCGCGCGTTCTTTCCGAACTGGAAGTTCTATCACGCGGTCGGCCGACCACCTCGGCTGTATGTGCGGGGTCAGTGGGCGAGCGGCCATTGGACAGACTGGCAGCTGGTGTACCCACGCGCGCCACGCCGGCTGTGGCATCTGTTTCACAACGCACCGGTCAACCTGGCTTTGAACCACCAGAACCTGGTGGACCACCTGGCGGCCGACATCAACGACCTGCCCGAGGACGGCGACATCGAGGCCTGCGTCACCTACCCCCTGGTGGCGCGGCTGGCCCGCGAGGGCCTGCCCGCCGAAGGCGGGCCCTACCAGGCCTACCAGTTCGAGCTGCGCCTGGCATCGCCACGCGGTGAGCTGCCTGAGCGCATGCTGCAGTCCCCGGTGCTGGCAGCATGACCGTGGTCTCCTTCCTCCAGGAGGCCACAGCGGCGCTGCACCTCGGCGTCTTCGTGCGTGCCTTCGAGCTGCTCCTGGGCTGGAGCCTGCTTTTGCAGACGCTGGAGCAATGGCGCATCCAGAGCCTGGACCGGGTGAGCGACTGGTCTGTCCAGCGGCAGGAAATCCCCGCACAGCCACCGGGTCTTCGCGCACTCACCGACGCACTCTTTGCCCGGCCCGGTCCCTACCTGGGCCTCTTGGGGCTGCGCGGCGCGCTCGCCCTGCTGCTGATGGCCGGCCTGCTTCCAACCGCGGGAGTGGTCGCGCTGTTTGCCATCGCGATCCTGCTGCTCTTGCGCTGGCGCGGCGCCTTCAACGGCGGCAGCGACTTCATGACGCTAGTCGGATTGACCGGCCTACTCATCGCGCACGCTTGGGGGGCATGGGCCGGCATGGAGGCGGGCTGGCGCGCGGGGCTCTGGTACGTGGCGTTGCAGTCCATCACCTCCTACTTCGTCTCGGGCTGGGTCAAGTTCTCGCGGCCCGAGTGGCGCAGTGGTGAAGCGTTGCCGCTGTTTTTGGACACCGGCGTGTACGGGCCACTCCTGCCTAACAGCCTATTTCGCCGACCTGCCGTGGCGCGCCTCGCGTCCTGGTCGTTCACCCTTTGGGAGGGCTGCGCGCCGCTGGTACTGCTGGACCTGCGCATAGCCGCCCTCTTCTGCGCGGTGGCGGCAGTATTTCACTTCCTGGTGTTCTGGTTCTTCGGCCTCAACCGCTTTTTCTGGGCCTGGGTGGTGACCTTTCCGGCGCTGATGTACGCCGCCTGGGCCTGAGGGCACCGCTGCGGCACCCCAGACCCTGGCGCTCGGAGACGCAGGCGCTCAGTCGTTGAGTGTCACGCCACGCGCCTTGCCGACTGCCCGGAGCCTGTCTACTTCGCCTCGAATCTGCGCGGTGAATTCGTCAGGTGGCAGAGCACGTACGGCAAACGTCGCCCGCTCGATTCGCTCGCGCACGTCCGGCTGGTTGGCAGCCGTTCGCAGGGCCTGGGAAAGGCGCGAGGCCACGTCCGGACTGAGGCCTGCCGGTCCGATGAAGCCGACCCAACCGCCTGCGATGAATTCGCCCAAGCCCTGCTCGCCAGATGTCGGCACCTGGGGCATGAGCGCCGAGCGGCGCTGCGAGGCATAGGCCACAGCGCTGGCACGGCCGGCATCGACATGACCTTTGACCAGCGAGGGGTTGGACAACAGCACCTGGATATGGCCACCGATCAAGTCTTGAAGGGCCGCTGCCTCGCCCTTGTAGGGAACGTGGACAAGCTGAGTCCGAGTCATGTCCTGAAAGATCTCCATCCACATATGGGTGCTGGTGCCGATGCCAGAGCTTCCATAACTGAGCTTGCCAGGGTTCTTGCGTGCGTAATCGATCAGGTCGGCCAGGGTGCGGATTCCGGTGGCGGGGTGCACCACGATGATGAAATTCGCGTCAAAGGCCAGGGTCAGCGGCGTGAAGTCGCGAATCGGGTCGTAAGTCGTGCGCGGGTCCAACGCGGGAATGTTCACCCCGGAAGCTGAAACCATCACCCCGATGGTGTAGCCGTCGGGCGCCGCACGGCGAATGGCCTCGGTGCCGATGCGCGTGCCGCCACCCGGGCGTGCGTCTACCACCAGAGTCTGGCCCAGCAGCGTGCTGGCTTTCTCGGCAATGGCGCGGACTGCGCCATCTACCGCACCACCGGCGGCGAAGGGCTCGATCACGGTAATGGGGCGGGCTGGCCAGGCCTGCGCGTGCAGACTGAGGTGAGGGGCTGCGGCAAGTGCGCCCATGGAAGCCAGCAGAGTACGGCGAGAAGTGTTCATGGTGATCTCCTTTGAAATTGATGGACTGGGTGTTTGATTTCCTGATTTCCTGATTTCCTGATTTCCTGATTTCCTGAAGCCTCAGACTCACCGCCCGCCATAAAAGCCGAATTTGCGACGCTCGGCCAGGGCGGGGTTGATCAGTGGAAGCTCGCTCACCTTGTCGACCCAGGTGTAGTCGGCGTATCCCAGCCGGGCAACCGGCTTGATTCGTGCAATGTCGAGCTTTCCATCGGCGCCAATCACGACGTCGTCGATATGCACGCCCACCACCCGGCCAATGACCAGCCAATGCGCGGAGGCGCGGGTGTTTCCCGGCAACATCACCACCGAGTGGACTCGGCACTCGAATGACACCGGCGCTTCGAGCAGCCGCGGCGTGCTCACGCAGATCGAGGGCGCGGCGGTGAGACCACAGGCGTCAAGCTCACTGGTCTCCGAGTCGATGATCTGGGAGCTGGCGTTGACATGCTCAATGTGTTCCAGCGTCGCCATGTTGTAGACGAACTCGCCCGTGCGCTCCGCGTGCTCGATGCTGTCCTTGCGCCGCAGGTCCGTGGGATGGACGCTGCCCGAAAAGCCCACATAGCCCGGCTCAAACCCGAGCAGTGCGAACTGCGAATAGGGTGCCAGGTTCACCCTGCCATCGGGCTTGAGGGTTGTGATCCAGCCAATGGGGCGCGGAACCACACAGGACTTGAGCGGGTTGAAGGGCAATCCATGATCGCCCGTGTCCGGATTCCAGAACATTCAGTGCTTCCTGTGTTTCATGAGGGCGCGCGGGTCATCGCGCCAACCCTCAGCGCGCCAGGGCGCCCGCCAAGAAGCCTTCGACCACCGCGTGGTACTCGTCTGCCCGCTCGCCCCAACCGTAGTGCCCCACGCCCTTCATTTCATGGAACTGGCCCTGGGCCATCATGCCAGCCATCGTCTTCATGACTGACGCAGGACAGGTGCTGTCAAGCTCGCCGGCAATGCACAAGACAGGCATCTTCAGGCGCGCAGGCACATCGTCCTCCAAGTACTGCGCGATAGCCGCGATGGCCTTCTGGAAGGCCTCGCCTTTCATCAGGCGGATGTTGTAGAGGGCGTGGTCAATGGCTGGACTGCTCGCCCCCGGCCCCATCATGGTCTTCAACAAGTCGGGCGCGTATTCCGAGATGGCCTTGCCTTGGGTGAGCGGGGCCACGCGGGTGCGCAGGAAGTCCGCCTGCCACTGGGGCCCGGAATGGTTGAAGGTGTGGGCCGTGGCAGAAAGTACCAGCGCCTCGATCAGATCGGGGCGCATGTCGGCCACCTTCTGAGCCACCATACCGCCCATGCTGTGCCCGAGCAACACGTTACGGGCGCTGCGGGTAGCCTCGATCAAACGGATCGTCATTTCAGCCATTCCGGTGATGGACAGGGCGGCCGGCACCTCCGAGATTCCGTAACCCGGCGCGTCGCAGGCGACGACACGGTAACCGGCGTGGACGAAACGCTCGATCACGAACCGGAAGTATTCCTTTGAGCCGTAAGCGCCATGGAGCATGAACAGGGTCGTGTCGGACTCGCCGCTCACCGTGTAATCGGGCATTCGGTAGGGACGCATGGAGACTCCTTTTTTGAGAACCAAGCTGGCAGTCTTTGCCAAGCCGTTGCCGCAAGCAATGAAATGACGCCTCCCCGTATCAGAACCTAGTTACCAGCTATTTGAATCGGTGGTTCATCCATTGACATTTGCCAAAGTCGACAATGTAATGAGGAACCCTTGCCTAAAGCAACATGTTCGATTTGAACCAGGAGTCCTGATGCTTGAAGTCGTCAATGAGGTCAAACTGACCATCTCAAAGGACAACGACAACCCCTTCCTGCACGGCCCGTTCCAATCGAACGCGCGGGAGTACACCGCTGACACCAACAGCCTGAAGGTCATCGGCGAGATTCCCCGGGATCTCGCAGGCATGTTCGTGCGCAACCACCACAACCAAGTTCACGAGCCACTGGGGAACTACCACCCATTTGACGGCGACGGAATGCTCCACGCGATGCGCTTCGAGAATGGCCGCGCCGAGTACCGCAATCGCTTCGTGCGGACCACCGGCTTCTATGCCGAGCAGGGTGCGGGCCGCTCACTTTGGCCCGGCCTCCTCAGCCCGGACCTGGCCGAGCGCCGCGGCTGGGGTGCCATGGGTGCGATGAAGGACAACGCGGGCACCGATGTCAAGTGCCACGCGGGCAAGCTGATCGCCAGCATGTCCCAGGGCAGCGAGCCCTGGCGCCTCGACCCTTTCACGCTCGAGACCCTGGGGGTCGAAAAGAGCTGGGGCCGCAAGGTGCCGGACGGCGTGGCCTCGCACTACAAGGTCGACCCCTTCACCGGCGAGATGATGTTCTTCAATTACCCGGAACATCCGCCGTACATGAACTACGGCGTGGTGGACAAGAACAACCAACTGGTCCACTACGAGCCGATTGAGCTGCCCGGATCGCGCTGGCCGCATGACATGGGAATCACCCAGCACTACACCGTCTTGCACGACCTGCCGCTTTACTTCGACCCCGATTTGCTCCGAAAAGGCCAGCACAAGCTGGTCTTCAACCGGGACCAGCCGGCTCGCTTCGGCGTCTTGCCACGCCGCGGCACCAACGCCCAGGTGCGCTGGTTCGAGGCCGCCCCCTGCTATGTGCTGCACATCACCAATTGCTTCGAAGAGGGCGACGAGGTGGTGATGGACGGCTGCATCATGACGGACTACAAGACAGTCCCGGTCAATGCCAGCACCAACCTCTATGAGCGCATTCGCGCCAACCTGGACAAGCACAACAACCCGACGCGCATGCACCGCTGGCGCTTCAACCTGCGCACCGGCCAGACCACCGAGCAGCAGATTGACGACGAGATCACCGAATTTCCGGTCTGCAGCAATGACTACGTCGGCCGCCCTTACCGTTACAGCTACAACGTGTTGTACAAAAAAGGCGACTGGCTGTTCTCGGGCCTGAAACGTTACGACATGAAGTCTGGCAGCACGGCTCGCTATGAATACGGCGAAGGCCGATACGGCAGCGAGCCCCAGGTGGCCCGCGCCTTGAACGCCAAGGCCGAGGACGACGGCTATGTGATCTCGATGGTGGCCGACATGACGACCGATTCCTCCGAGATCATGATCCTGCGCGCCGACGACATCCAGGCTGGCCCCGTGGCCCGCATCCTGCTGCCCGAGCGAATGGGCATCGGCACCCACGCCTGCTGGGTAGAGGCCGACCGTCTGCACGGCGAAAACCGACTGCCCGTTCTTAACTGAGGCAGTGCCTGCCCCAGGGCTTGCCTGTGTAAGGCGAGAGGGGCCGGCGTGATGGCAAGATACGAGCGATGAGCACCCGGATCCCTGTCAGCACGATTTTTCTGCGCCTGGGCAAGGCCTACCACGCGGCCACCAACGCCTTCGAACAGGCCACGGGCGTGAGCGCCGCCCGCTGGCGGCTCCTCTATCTGATCTCCTGCCAACCGGGCATCAGCCAGCGCGAGTTGGTGCGGCAGGTCCGGGTGGATCCTGGCTCCATCACCCGCCAGCTCAATTCGCTGCAAACCGACGGACTGGTCGAGCGCCGCGACGACACCGTGGACGCCCGCGCTTTCCGGCTGGTACTGACGCGTCGCGGCCGCCTCGAGGTGGCACGCGTGCTGCGGATCAGGGCCTCGTTTCTGGACACCCTCGTCGAAGGTTTGTCCGAATCCGACCTGCGGGCAACGGCCAAGGTTCTGGATCGCATCAGCGTCAACCTTGGCGATGACGTGCCCCTCCCGCCCGGGTTGGAGCCAGCCGCCGAAGAGCCTCAGCGTCAGTCTGGCCGCAAGCGCGTGTTCGGCCCCTGAGCGCGGACGATTGCGGCCTACCGTCCCCGGCAGCGACAGACCCAAACGAGGATCTGAAGCGTCGATCAAAGGCCCAGAAAAAAAGCGGCCCGAAGGCCGCTTTTTCACAGAGCGATGCGTCCGCTCAGGCCGGGACCTTGGCGGCGTCGTTCTTGTAGTCCTCGATCTTGTCGAAGTTGAGGTACTGGTAGACGGTGTCGCTGTTAGCGGTCAAGACGCCCATGTCGGCCATGTATTCGGCTTTGGTCGGAATGCGACCGAGCTTGGAGCAGATGGCAGCGAGCTCCGCGCTGCCCAGGTACACATTGGTGTTCTTGCCCAGGCGGTTGGGGAAGTTGCGGGTGCTGGTCGACATGACCGTGGCGCCCTCTTTGACCTGCGCCTGGTTGCCCATGCACAGCGAGCATCCGGGCATTTCCATACGGGCACCAGCAGCGCCGAGCACGCTGTAGTGGCCCTCTTCGGTCAGCTGCGTCTGGTCCATCTTGGTCGGCGGCGCGACCCACAGCTTGACCGGAATGTCACGCTTGCTTTCGAGCAGCTTGGAGGCCGCACGGAAGTGACCGATGTTGGTCATGCAGGAACCAATGAACACCTCGTCGATCTTGGCGCCGGCGACTTCGGACAGCATCTTCACGTCGTCCGGGTCATTGGGGCAGGCCACGATGGGCTCGTGGATTTCGGCCAGGTCGATCTCGATGACAGCGGCGTACTCCGCGTCGGCGTCGGCTTTGAGCAGTTGCGGGTTCTTCAGCCAGGCTTCTTGCGCGGCGATGCGGCGCGCCAGGGTGCGGGCGTCGGCGTAGCCGTTGGCGATCATCGACTTCATCAGGGGGATGTTGCTGTTTATGTACTCGATCACCGGCTCCTTGTTCAGGTGCACGGTGCAACCGGCGGCGGAGCGCTCGGCGGAGGAATCAGACAGCTCGAAGGCTTGCTCCACCTTCAGGTCGGGCAGGCCCTCGATCTCGACGATGCGGCCGGAGAAGACGTTCTTTTTGCCCTGTTTCGCAACGGTCAAGTGGCCTTGCTTGATGGCGGCCAGGGGAATGGCGTTGACCAGGTCACGCAGGGTGACGCCGGGCTGCATCTTGCCCTTGAAGCGAACCAGCACGCTCTCAGGCATGTCCAGCGGCATCACGCCCGTGGCGGCGGCAAAGGCCACCAGGCCCGAGCCGGCCGGGAAGCTGATGCCCAAGGGGAAGCGGGTGTGCGAGTCACCGCCGGTGCCGACGGTGTCGGGCAGCAGGAAGCGGTTCAGCCAGGAGTGGATCACGCCGTCACCGGGGCGCAGCGAGATGCCACCGCGAGTGGACATGAACTCGGGCAGCTCGTGGTGCATCTTCACGTCCACCGGCTTGGGGTAGGCGGCGGTGTGACAGAAGGACTGCATCACCAGATCGGCCGAGAAGCCCAGGCAAGCCAGGTCTTTGAGCTCGTCGCGAGTCATGGTGCCGGTGGTGTCTTGGGAACCCACCGAGGTCATGCGCGGCTCGCAGTAGGTGCCGGCGCGCACGCCCTTGCCTTCGGGCATGCCGCAGGCGCGGCCGACCATCTTCTGGGCCAGGGTGAAGCCCTTGCCGCTGTCCTTGGGCGCCTGTGGCAGGCGGAACAGGGTGGAGACGGGCAGTCCCAGGGCCTCACGGGCCTTGGCGGTCAGACCGCGGCCGACGATCAGCGGAATGCGGCCACCGGCGCGCACTTCATCAAACAGCACGTCGCTGCGCACCTGGAACTCGGCAATGACCTGGCCGTTCTTGAGGGCCTTGCCTTCGTAGGGGCGCAGCTCGATCTCGTCGCCCATGTTCATCTGGCTCACGTCGAGCTCGATGGGCAG
>JACCEC010457615.1_pt1 | contig 10869 bp, 9 predicted proteins | sample 7450121 | NCBI WGS metagenome assembly JACCEC01 (sample SAMN15323455, study PRJNA562643) | freshwater metagenome | isolation source: river surface water | place: USA:Blue River Watershed | collected 2017-08-18 | reverse complement strand
TTATGAATTCAGATGAATTAAATCAGAGTGGTGGAAATACACAGGATAGTCAAATAAGTGAATTAACTCAAGATAGTATGGACTTTTCTGTAAGAAGTATTCCAGCGGATTCTATTAAAGATATGACTGAACACGCATTATTAAAAACAATTCAGAATTCCAAAATGATTTCAGATTCACAAAAGAAAGAATTAATTATGAAATTCAGATTAAATAATTCTGGTATTGGTGGAAGAAGACGTAGACATCATAGAAAACATAAAACAAGAAAAATTAGTCGTAAACATAAACCTCGCCATCGTCGTTCACATAAAAAAACTCATAAAAGAAGACGTTAAAAATGAAATATAATAATAGATAAAATATATTAAAGATATAACAATATATTTTATTTAAACACTAAATAGATTATCTTCCAGTCCATATTTTGGTGATTGGTAGATATTTGTAATTATCTTTATTATCAACAGTAATTTCTCCATAATTCATATAATTATGTAAATCACCAAAAAAAGTATTATTTTTACATTCTTTTTCTAAAATCGCTGCTATTACTCTTTCAAAAGAACAACGATTAATTCTATTCAATACTAAATCTAACAATTTACTTATATCATATTTGTTGTTTATATATACCAAATAATCATGCTTAATACTAACCATTGCTCCAAAAAAACCATTCCATTCATTTTTGTCTTGATAAAAATCAAGTAATTCTTGATTATTGAAAATTTTAATCATTCTCGTTTCATCTTCTATTTGATCCCAATTATGTTTAAAGTTCCATAAACTTCTATATTTATATACACTAAAATCTATATGTTTATTTATAAATGTTGAATCATGTAATATAACAGCTGTATCTGCGATTTTGAATTTTAGATAATAATAATATGGTAATAATTCTCCTCTTTTTTTATATTCACTCCTGATGATTATAGTTTTGTATAAATTTTCATTTGTTACAAATTCATAATTACTATCATCATCAATAATAAGAATATTATTTTCTGGATAAAATTTTCTTATAGATTTATAACATTCAAACCAATATTTATTGGTTAATTCACTATTAACATGTCTTAATATAATAAAACCAATATTATTATTCATTATATTAACTGTAATATAAAATTTTTTATTTTTATCGCATTTACATTCCAAATGTGCTGAAATCATTTAAAACTGGGACTGGTAAATAATCATTTCCAGCATTATAATTTGGAACCTTTTTACATTCAAAACTTGGCTCTGGACATCTAGCACAAGCAGGACAAGGTGGACATTTTTCTTCTCTAGAAACAGTAGCTTGTGGACAAGCTGGGCAAACAGGTGGAACGACTTCTGATTTTAAAATATACAAATCTTCTTGACCAGCAGGAATTTGACTAGCAGGAATTCCAGGTGGTAAACTACTAGAATAATCAGTACCAGCACCAGGAGGATTATATCCAGGTTGGTTATATACACCAGCAGAACCAGGTCTATCATATCCAGGTGGGTTATAACTTGTTCCAGGAGGATTATATCCAGGTTGGTTGTATACACCAGCAGAACCAGGTCTATCATATCCAGGTGGGTTATTACCATAGTTCACATAATCCGGATTATATGTGTAAATATCAGTTTCATAATAATATCTACTATTACCATTTTCATCAGTAATCTTAATTCCTAAACCATGTTCAGTATTAACAATAGTAGCACTAGCACCATTAGGAGCAATATATTTTTTAACATAAGCCTCATTTCCATAAATAACAAAACCTTCTGTTGTTGTTTCTTCTTCCTCTGTTTCTTCAATATCATATGTAGTATTTACTCCATCTTTTGTAGTTTCGATAATAGAATATTTATCATTACTTTTTTCTAATTTAATAGTTGCGCCATCAGGTCCATAAAATTTGGTTGGAACACTAGAACCTTCATAATGATTATAATTATCATAATTAGTTTTAGCACCTCTTCCTGATTCAGAACTAGATTCAGAAGATTTACCACGTTTGTTACTACCCTTTTTAGAAGAACTACTATCTTCACCAGTATATGAAAAATTTGTGTTTCTTTTATTACTGCCGTTATAATCTCCATTTGTTAAACCTTCTCTCCCATTTCCTAAAAATGAAAATAAAATTAATCCTAACAATATTATAACAAAAACAAATAATCCTTCAAAATTCATTGTATAATTTATATTGTGAAAAAAGTTTGTGAGATTTAAATAATTAATTATTATTTATTATTTAATTATAAATAAAATTGATTTTGTTTAATTCAAAATGTATTATAATATAAATTTATACCAAAACAAATGTCTAAGAAAGATTACGAATCTATTGTTATTATTGATGATGATGATATTACACAAAATAATAACAATATAGAAAATACTGAAAATAATAATAATAATAATACTGATACTGATAACATTCAATTAGTTGAACCTAAAAAAAGAACTCGTACAAAACAATTACCTCTTAAAAAATCATTATTAAATAATGAAGATATTTATGAAATTGGTGTTGATGAAGCAGGAAGAGGTCCATTATTTGGTCCAGTTTATACCGCAGCAGTTGTTTTGCCTAAAGATAATGATTTATTTGATCACACCAAAATGAAAGATAGTAAAAAATTTCATTCAAAAAAGAAGATTGAAGAAGTAGCTAATTATATTAAAGAAAACGCAATAGCTTGGAGCGTTACATTTGAAGATGAAAAATCTATTGATGATATTAACATATTACAAGCAACACAAAAATCAATGCATAATTCTATTTTACAAACGTATAAAAAACTTATTGAAAAAAAAGAACTCGAAGTACAACCTGATAAAGTTCATTTATTAATTGATGGTAATTATTTTAATATTATGACGATTTTTGATAAGAAGAAAAATAAAATAGAACAGTTTAGTCATACGACGGTTGAAGGTGGTGATAATAAATATTCCGCAATAGCAGCGGCGTCTATTTTGGCTAAAGTTGCACGTGACGAATATATTGATAAATTATGTTCTGAAAATCCAAATTTAGCAGAACATTATGGTATAGATTCTAATAAAGGTTATGGAGCTAAAAAACATATTGATGGAATTAAAGAACATGGAATAACAATATGGCACAGAAGAACATTTGGTATCTGTAAAAATTATGCGGATTCTGATGAAAATATGTATGATTAATTCTAAGCACTACACATTTCACAAATTTCATCATCTAAATTATTATTAGAACTTGTTTTTTCTTCTAATTCCAACTCAATAGTGAATTTCTGTGCCTGATGTTTTGGTTTTCTTCTTAAATAATAAATACCAGTTTTTAATCCTTTTTTCCAAGAATAAAAATGCATTGATGTTAATGTATTATAGGTTGGGTCTTCTAACCATAAATTCATGCTTTGACTTTGGTCAATATAAGCACCTCTATCTGCCGCCATATCAATAATATGTTTCATCGGAATTTCCCATACAATTTTATATTTATCTCTAATATGTTGTGGTAAAAAATCTAAATGTTGAATACTACCATTGTTAGCAATAATATTGTCTTTTAATTTTTTTGACCAATGACCACTATCAATTAATTCTCTCATTAAATATTTATTAACAACAACAAATTCTCCTGCTAATGTTCGTCTGCTATAAATATTGCTTGTAAATGGTTCAAAACATTCATTAAAACCTAGAATTTGTGATGTACTAGCAGTAGGCATAGGTGCTACTAAAAGAGAATTTCTTAAACCATGTTTTTGTATTGATTGTTTGAGACCTTCCCAATCATATCTATTCGAGTCAGGAGTAACTCCCCACATATCAAATTGAAGAATTCCTTGAGAAGCAGGTGAACCCATAAAACTCTGATAAGCTCCCATATATTTTGTTTTTGACGGATATTTATTATGGTCATAATCACTATAAAAAAGAATATTTTCTTTATCTGGTTGAATTCCCATACTATTTTTAATCTCAATTGCTATTTCATTACTTTTTTCTAATGCTGCGTGATATATTGTTTCAAATATTTTTTTATTAACATCTTTTGCTTCTTCTGAATGAAAAGGAATATTTAAAAGAACAAATACATCAGCTAAGCCTTGAACTCCAATACCAATTGGTCTATGTAACATATTACTACGTTCAGTTTTTTCAGTTGGATAATAATTAATATCTATTACTTTATTTAAATTATTTGTTATAACTTTTGTTACTCTATGGAGTGTGTCATAATTAAAAATTTTTAATTCTTTATCAAAAAAACTTGGGAGAGCAATTGAAGCCAAATTACATACAGCAGTCTCTTTATCGTCTGAGTACTGTTCAATTTCACAGCATAAATTTGACGATAATATGGTGCCGATATTTTTTTGGTTAGATTTTTCGTTTACTGAATCTTTATAACATAAATATGGTGTTCCTGTTTCCATTTGAGCATCTAAAACCTTAAACCAAATATCACGTGCGTTAATAGTTTTACGCGCTTTACCCTCTGATTCATATTTTTCATATAATTCTTTAAATTTAGAACCATAAGCATTAGCCAAACCAGGACATTCATCTGGACAAAAAAGAGACCATTTACCACCATCACGGATGCGTTCCATAAAGAGGTCGGGAACCCATAAAGCATAAAATAAATCACGTGCACGCATTTCTTCATCTCCGTGATTTTTCTTTAAATTCAAGAAATCTTCAATATCAGGGTGCCATGGTTCTAAATAAATAGCAAATGAACCATTTCTTTTTCCACCTTGATTGATGAAGCGAGCAGTATCGTTAAAAACTTTTAACATAGGCACTATTCCACTTGATTTACCATTAGTTCCTCTAATTAAAGAATTATTTCCTCTAATATTATGAATATGAAGACCAATACCACCAGCCCATTTGGAAATTCTAGCACAATCTTTAAGAGTATCAAAAATACCATCTAAACTATCATCTTCCATTGCTATTAAGTAACATGAACTCATTTGTGGTCGTGGAGTTCCTGAATTAAACAATGTTGGTGTAGCGTGAATAAAATATTTTTGAGACATTAAATCATATGTTTCTTTAATTAATTTTAAAGCTGTAGTTTCATTTTTAGGGTCTAAATCACCGTGAATACCAATTGAAACACGCATCCACATATGTTGTATTCTCTCAACATTAATACCATTAATTTTAAATAAATAAGAACGTTCTAATGTTTTAAAACCAAAATAATCAATTAAATAATCACGTTCATAATCAATCATTTCTTCAATATAATCTTTATGTTTTTCAGTAAATTCAAATAATTTATCAGAAACAAGTGGCTTCACATTATTATGATTATCAGTAAACTCATATAATTTTTTCATAACTTCATAAAAGCTTGCTTCAGTATTCTTATGATAATTAGAATTAACAATACGTCCTGCTAAAATCCCATAATCAGGATGTTCAGTAGATAATGACGCACATTGTTCTGCAGCTAATTCATCAATTTTAGTTGTAGAAATTCCATCAAACAATTGGTCAATAACTTTCATAGCTAAACTTGTATAATTCAAATTAATAGATACTTCTTGTCCAAGTTTTTTAATTCTGTGCAAAATTTTATCGAATGCGACATCTTCTAATTCTCCGTTGCGTTTTTTTACACGCATTTCGGGTGAGGTATTTTTAGCAGTTTCCATATTATAATAATATATGTATATATTTTTATACCCTTTTATTAAATATTTTATTAATTTGATAAAATGTATAAAATTATATAAAATATATATATGAACAAATTTTTATTTTTAATTTTAATTATAGTGTTAGGATTAAGTCTTCCAATTTTATTGAATAAATTATTAAATCCATCTGAAGGTTTTAGTAATTATACATTAGATTTAGCGGAAGGAGAATTTCCAAAATCATTAGACACTAGAATGCTTTCTTTTTATCCATCAACAGGCAGTTTAGGAATATCTAATAATGAAGCACAAGAATCTTGGTGGCGTTATCCAACATTTAAAGTTGGTTCATATGATCAAATAACAAATAATATAAGATATCCAAATAATCCTGATGTAGGAACTTGTACACCAGATAGCATGTGCTTTGCTTTATATAAAAATAATCAAGTTGCTAGTAATTATGTAAAGCCTTTACCACCTGTTCCAGATTGTCCTGGAAGTCGTGTAAACTATTATAAAACACAACCAAATATGATGACTTTTTCAAATCTTGGAAATATTGAATATTAGATAATTTAATATTTAAAAACAAATATAAAAAAATAAATATATAAAACCAATTTAAGAATTATATATATATTTATTTTTTATGGAAAAAATGGATGAAACAAATTGTAAATGGGTTAGTTCTCGTGGAATTTTAAAAAGTTGTGAGAGACATAATAAAATCCCACAATCATCGTCACGACATATAGACCCTGATATTTTAGACAATTTAAAAGATTATGATGTTATTCACATCTGTAGTTGGCTTTCGATTACATTATTTATTAAAAATTTTGCGCCAAAAATAGATAAAAAAGTTATTATTGTTACTAATGATAGTGATTTTGATTCTCCTATTTTTGAAAAACCTGTTGGTAAAGGTGATGAAATCGCTAAAGATGAAATTTTGAATTTTATTAATAGTGAGTTTTGTGTTCATTGGTTTACACAAAATTGCACTTTAAAACATCCAAAAGTTACACCAATTCCTATTGGTATGGATTATCATACATTCTCTTCGAGAGAACCTTATTTTATTCAAGAATTAGTTTTAAATAATGTTAAATCAAATTCAACACCTTTTCATAAGAGACAAGCAAAGTGTTATGGTAATTATCATTTTACTATGGATGGAAAATATTATTCTAATGACCGTTTTGATTGTTATAAATCTGTTCCTAAAAAAATTTGTTTTTATGAAGATAAACCAGTTCCAAGAAATGAAACTTGGGAAAATCAATCCAGATATGCGTTTGTTTTAAGTCCGGCTGGTGGAGGATTAGACTGCCACAGAACTTGGGAAGCATTAATATTAGGTTGTATTCCTATTGTTAAAAGATTTAATGTTCCGCACGAAGAAGTATATGATGATTTACCAGTTTTAATTGTAGAAAAATGGAGTGATGTTACACAAGATTTATTATTAAAAACTATGAAAGAATTTAAAAATAAAAAATTTAATTATGATAAGTTAACTTTAAAATATTGGGTTGATTTAATATATTCTTATAAAAATAAATAATTTACTTATGTTATATTTTATTTCTTTGATTCATCAAACGATTGTGTTCTAATTTTGATTATTGAATTACTTTCATATATATTTGTATTTGTGTTTGTGTTTGTATTATTAGGTATTGATGTATCAATAATTATAATTTTATTATCCTTACCAATATTCAAAAGACACCCTTGTGATTTTTCTTCTTTATCTAAATCAGATTTTTTAGATTTAGTAGATTTAGTTTGCCTTTTTGTTTTTTGTGATGTATTTGTGCTTGTAGTCGTATTCGTAAACATAGAATCTATTTTTATTTGTTTTGTATCTTCGTTTTGTTCTTTATCCTTATTTGAAATTTGTTTTATATTATTTTTTCTTTGTTCTTCTATAATTTTCCATATTTTTTCTATTTCTCCAACATTATGTTGAAACCATTTTTTATTTCTTAAAACTAAAACACACGAACATACTTCCAATTTCCAATATATATGTTTCATAAATGTATATCCATATTCTTCCGATTCATATTTATTAATTTCTTCTTCACTCCAATTATCTATTTCTTCATCACTAATAATATTTAATGGTTTGTAATCATAAAAAGGTTTGCCTTCTTTTGTATGAAAATATATTATAACACCTTTTTGTTTTCCATCTTTTGAAGTCATTTTATTTGTTTCTGATTCAAATGTATCTTCTACATAACTTGTATAATCTTCATATTCTATAAATTTTGTTTCCAAAAAATCACATTCATCTAAATTACATACTTCCATTTGTAATTGCATTTGAATCCAATATTCTTTTTTTGGTATTCCATCAATTTCTCTATTTACTATATTTTTTATTTCTAACATTCTACCATATCTATCCGTTTCTGGGTCTATATTAATACCATCAGGAGAAGCTCCTATAAATGAATACTTATCATGTTGAATACAACCAAAATCACCTACTTTCGTCTTATATTTATCTTCATATATCATAACAGATAACGGCTCATATTTTTGTCCCCAATGTAAAGTACTATTTACATTAACCATTTGTACAGGTTGTTGTATCTTAATACTTTTCATTTCATCATTAATTTCTTCTGTTACAGTATCTTCAATATGATTGTTAGATAATGGTAAACATTTCTCATTAATAATTTGATTTCTAACTGCTTGACTCTCAAAAATTTTGTAAGCATTACTAGCCGTGATTAAATTATAACGAAATAAATACCAATCTTTGGTTCTTTGTGCTGGTTGTGGTTTTGATTTCAAATACTTAATCTGTTTTTCTATAAGTTTTTTATTTGGTTTTTCTAATATAATACTAGAATGATGAGACCTTTTTGGAATATAAATTGAATAAAATAATTCACAAACATCTTCTATAAAATCATCGAATAATTCTTCAAAATCAGAATCTAACTCTTTTATTATATGTTCAAGTTGAGTTGTTATTAATTCTTTTACATTATCTATCATATTATCATGAAAATCTGGTTCAGAAATTTCTGTTGGATTATTTTTTATATAATTTTTCATTAATTCTAATATGTTTTCTGTTAATTCATCTTTGTTATCTTCAAAAAACTGTTCTGTTATTGTAAAATCATTTTCGGGTATTATTTTATCTAATATATCTATCAAACTTTCTAATTCGTTTAAATAAATATTTGTATCTTTATTACCAATATTTTTTGTTTTTTTATTCATAAATTTGTTAATAATATTTTATATTAATATATTTTTATATCTTAGTTAAAAAGAATATATTAATATTTAATCAATTTTATATATTAATAATAATAAAAAACACACGATATATGAAGTGTATACATCATGTATGTAATTTAATTATCATCACAATCGCTATCACATTCAGATGATTTATTAGAATTAATATTATTTTTATTTTTTGCTGTATGAACTTTCTTTATTGGAACAGTTGCTTTTTGTGTTCCTGTTCCTGTTTTATTATCTATATTTTTGAGAGTAAAATTCTTGGATTGTTTATTAAAAAATAAACCAGGTATTTCTTTAATAGAACCTGTTTCTTTATCATATATAACATCTTTTACACGTGCTAATTTCTTTTTATCCAAACAATCTTTAAAAAAGGTCATTAGTGTTTTTGTTTCTTCTTCATTCAATTCATTCTCTCCAGAATATTTTAAAACAAAGTCTTGTAACTTTTTAATCTTGTTTGTTTTATCTAATTTACTCCAAGGTTCAGATTTATTATTATTTTTTTCATCTTCCAAAAATTTATCCAAATTACTCAAATCTTTTAATTCTTTTGTTGATTTACTATTTAAAAACATAGATTTGTATTTTGAATTTTTAACTTCAGGACTAGAACTCGGATTTTCCTCTATTTTATTTTCTTCAATCATTTCTATTGTATTATGTCTTTAATTATATATTAATATATAGTATTAAGTTTAACTCACTTTTTTTATATATTAATTAATTATAAAAAATAAAAATGGATAATGAAAATAATTCGTTAGAGAGAAAAATATCAATAACCGGCACAAATAACCGTTATCAAATAAAAAAATTAACTCAATCAAGGGTTCAACCTAAAAAGAAAAGAGTTGAAACTACTACTTGGAAAATAACTGATGATCACTTATCATTTTCTAGTCAAATAGAAATACTCAATAATATAAAAAATCATTTTACCGAAAAAAAAGAACTATCAGAAGAAATCAAGTTGGCTATTTCTCATATAGAGAGAAAAATAAACAGTTATAAACATCAGGATATTGATAAAAAAATGTTAGACATTAATAACTTTATTAAATTTGATGAAACTATTGAAAAATTAATTGATTGTGGACTTATATGTTTTTATTGTTCGAGAGAAATGTATATATTATATGAACACGTTAGAGAGAATAATCAATGGACACTTGATAGAATAGACAATGATGTAGGGCATAATAGGGATAATGTTATAATTTCTTGTTTAGAATGTAATTTAAAAAGAAGACGAACAAATAAAGATAAATTTTTGTTTACAAAACAATTGAAAATTAATAAAACTGATTGATTTAGAATATGTATTTATTTGTGTAAAAAAATATTATTAATAATAAATAATAAAAATATGAAATTTCTTTATGGAAAAGACGATGTGTTTGTAGATATTACTAAAAATGTTTTTGAAAATTGTTTGTATGGTAATATTATTTATATACCAGGTGATGATATTATTAGAGCTAAAAAATTAGGAGACCCTTTATTTGGTGTTGTAAAAATTATAAAGATTATTTTTGATAATAATGTCTCTAAAATTTATGAATCCAATGTTTCAATTATGCTTCAATTAAACATGATTGAATTGAATTTTAATAATTTGGATAGAAAAGAATGGTGGAATAATATTGGAAAAAATATTACTAATTCTGATGAAAAGTTAAACGAATTACATAAATATTTAATAATAAATCATGGAGATATAAAAGGGGAATATCCAGAACAATTGATGTCCATTAATAATATAAAAGAAGATGATGTTGTGTTAGAACTTGGTTCTAATATAGGTAGAAATACATGTGTTATCGCACAAATACTAAAAGATGATAAAAATTTATTAACATTAGAATGTGACCCTAGAAGTGTTGAAAAATTAACAGAAAATAGAGATTTAAACAAATTTAATTTTCGTATTGAGCCATC
>JACCEC012470510.1_pt1 | contig 10870 bp, 2 predicted proteins | sample 7450121 | NCBI WGS metagenome assembly JACCEC01 (sample SAMN15323455, study PRJNA562643) | freshwater metagenome | isolation source: river surface water | place: USA:Blue River Watershed | collected 2017-08-18 | reverse complement strand
TAGTAGGTGAAGTCACTGCCATCATCATCTTGATCGAGCAAGGTGCCAAATATGTGCCTATTTATAGCCGAGTTTCGGTGCGGATTGTGGATGGTGCTGCTTCTCAATCCTCAGTTGTCCATCATGGTGAACAGGTAGAAGATCGGAGATAAAGTATAAGCTAAGTATATATAATTATCTACTATATTCTAACACCCCCCTACAATCCATTGTGGGATTACATCCGGAATGGATTGGACTGTCATGATTGCGCTCATGACAATGTGAACCCATGGACAATTGTCCACGGAACACTTAGCAGCAGATGCCGCAGGCTCTGACCATACGAGTTCATCAGGTGTAAGGTCGGGAGAAGGCAAGTTAAAAGATTTGCCTGTTGACTGTTGATAACATGGGGAATACGCAGGAGGTATGTGCCCCATGATGTGATCGACATGTCGATAGAAAAGTGTTCTCTCTAACGACTTGGTGAGGTGGTCGGCCTCGTTAATGGAAGTGTGTATTCGTTCCAAAACGATCAGGTCTCTTTCTACCCAATCGGCCAGTGCGAAGAATCGGATGTCCATATGTCGGGTTCGGGTTGTTGGTTTTTGTGCGTTTGCCATGGCTGTAGCGGCATCATTATCTTCATAGAGGATTGATGCGGCTTGTTGTGGAATGTCTAAATCCCACATGATGCTGCGTACGAACAGGATCATTTTTCCGGCGTCGCAAGCGGCCATGAATTCTGCTTCAGTGGATGATAGGGCCACCGTGGGTTGCAATTTTGTTTTATATGCAATGGTACCACCAGCAAGTTTAATAGTGACACCAGTCATGGAGCGTCGAGTACGTGTACAGGTTGCCCAATCGGAATCAACATAAGCATGTGCATTCAATGGGTCATGTTGAGGTCGAGACACATCAGTAGGTATTTGGCCGTGAAGTTTAGTATCAACATCTGGGATGGGATGCTCAGGTAGGTGCATTAATGGTTCTTTGCGCCAGAAGTAAATACCATCAGATCGTGTCACATACAGGTATTTTATGGCATGTCGAACGGCATGAAAGTGTTGTTCGGCAGGGCATGCACTGTGTTGAGCACAGCGGACGACGGTCGTAGAGATATCAGGTCGGCAAGTAACCATTGCATAAATGAGCTCTCCTATTCCGTTCCTGTAGCCAAAACCATATTGTTTCTTTAACTTCTCTTGAATTTTATCATCTGGATCGCCCTGAGCAGTTTGAAAACCGTCGAGGAAGGATTTAGTGGTGGGCATTGGTGTCGGTCGGGCCGAAATGGGAGTATCCTTCAGCCACGTGAGTAAGTATTTCATACAAAACTTCTCAATATATGTCTCACAGGAGATTTTGATATAATACCGTGATTGAAGGACGTCAATGCCGTTGAAAAGTGTGACGAGACCCATTCGTTTGATGGGCATAGAGAGGTGCTCATCGATCATGTCATAGAATTTGTTAGCAGTTTCTTCCGTTTTACAAGCAAGAGCAAAGTCATCTACTTGTCGTTTGAAGATGCATTTTTGACCATCAATTACTCCAATGTACAAGCAGGGTTCATGTGTGGTCGGAGTGAAACCAATTGCTCGAATAAATTTGTCGCAATGTTTTTCCCACAAGCGTGATGATTCAGGGTGGCCTTGCATTGCTCTCATTACCGGAATGACATCGTCCGCGTCTAGTGTTCCGTAACCCCGGGCGAGCCACCAGTCTCGGAAAGCTTGATCTGGTTGGATGAAGAAACCTTGTTTAGGTGGTGGGGCTTCTCCAAACGCGTTGGAGACATCGCCACCAAAGATCTGGTAGTTTTCCGCGGCCGATATTGCGTAGAATAATCTAGATGCCGTATGATCAACACAGTTGGCGTGTGTATAATCTAGGACGCGGACTTTACCGCCGCGGGTGGATCCATCACACGTACAGCGGGCCTTTTTGCGACCGTCCAGGTCCTTAATGGAATAAGACCATACAAGGTGAAAAACATTGTTGCGATCTGTAACTTTTGTGGGGCTTCCAAACAGGAGTTGAGAGTAATATTGATCCAATTGGAGCCATTCGGCCTCCTGCCAATCACTCCAATCATCTTGACGCATGAGCTTGCCTCTCGTAAGTTTAGATGAGGAATATTGGAAGACGCCGCCGCTATCTCGAATTAACTCTGGTTCTTGTCGAATGATATGGTCGACATTCATGATGAAGCGCGGATTAAATTGGTCGATATTAACTTGAGGAATGCCTTCGCTAGTCAGTCCCTCTTTAATTTGAGAGTGTGAAAGAGTGATTTTGCACTGTTCTTGATGACGTCTCTTACAATTGTTGAGTGTGGTTATGACATCGAGAGATGAAGAGACAGGTATGCCGTTGATCTCCATAATCCATGCACCACGACAACGGGATCGCCAGCGTGGGATGCGGGAGGCAGGGGTGGATTTGTCAATGGAGATGAGTATTAGACGGTCACCTTTTTGTTGAAGGACAAGACCAGCTGTTTGGTGATCGCGCGGAGTCCATTTTCTAAGGTCCAAAGTTTCTTCGAATGCCTCACAATATGGAGAAGGAGATATGTAGATTTGTGCAAATGTATCATCTCTGTCGAGATTCATCTCTTGGATGATGTCAAGTTTATGGTAGCGGGGGTGGAGGATCGTATCTTCATAGGGATTCTCTACTTTTGCCGCTCTTGCAGCGGTGGTCGTAGGTGTTTCACTGAGGCGGAGGGGTAGAAAGCTGTTGAGTGCCATTGTAGGAGTAGCAGTAGGCTTTTTGGTAGGAATACTTGGATATGGTGCAGCAGGTCGAGGTTGAGACGGTGGTGCACATTGAAAACAATCTTCATGTTCCATGCCCATGTCGTATAACAGTTGAGCTGCCGGTGGTCGATGTGGTTGAAGGTACCACGCTTCATCAAAGACAGCATGATGAGACGTTTTTACGATACCACTGGTTGTATCGATATAACGGATGTTGTCGTCTGTCGCCGTGTAGCCAATAAAAATGCCACTGAAATCGTGTCGATCAAGTTTTGCTCGACGTTTGCCAGTAACTTTAACGCAAACGCGGGAACCAAATACCTTCAAAAGGCTGAGGTCTGGTAATTCATCCCACCATGCTTCATAGGGAGTGATTCCAATGGAACTGTGAACACGACGATTCATTAAGTAAACAGCATGAACCGCAGCCACAGACCAAAACTTTGCTGGAAGGTGAGAGCCGTAAAGAAGAGTGCGGACAATCGTAGCGACAGTTTCATTGTAACGCTCGACTTGTCCATTTTGTGAGGGACTATCTGCACCGGTTGGTTCGACTTTGTATTGAAATTCTGTCAGCATGGTTGTGCGCCAAAAGGTGCTGCGGGCTAGTTCACCGCCTTGATCAACTCTGATTTTTCCACCATCTGCATTCGCAAATTCCTTCATGAAGAGTTGAGTGAGCTCAACTGGTGGTTCTTTGGATTTGGTAAGAAAAATCCAAGAATATTTCGATACCTCATCCACTATGAGTAAGTAGGAATTGAAGCCATCAAATGACTCAACTACCCGGTCGTCGGAAGATTTTGGTTGTGATAGATCTGCAGCAGAGGCCCTGATGAAACCAAAGTCCATGTAAAAGCGTTGGCCGCGTTTGGAAACTTTCACCGGATTCCGACCAACTGGGCGTTTGCGGATTCGTGCTTGTTCTTTGAAGTCAACGAAGCGGAAAGGGTGCCATTCAAGTTTAGATGGTAAGCCAACAGCGTGTTGTGGGAGTTTGTCAAGTTGTGTTTCATTACAGGCGCCCAAACGGAGGTACCAAGTTTCAGACTCAAGAATCTTAGCTTTTGATGTAGGTTTAAAAACACTACTGGGTGGTGGGACTCGTTTGGAGGAGAGGCGATTGGCCTGAATCCCTGGGAGGTCCAACTCGTGAGGAAGGGCACAAGTCGCTGGAGTCTCTTTAAGAATAGGGTGGATGCCGGCGCTGCAGTAATAAAGACCGTTATGTTGGCGGAGTGTAATGGATTGGTTGTGACTGTAGCCAAGAAATTCCAGGGTGCCAGGTAGACCATATTTACGACCTGTTTGCTGCCAAGAATGGAATTCGTCCGACATGTCAACAATTGCTTGTGGGGAAATAATCGTGTCGGAGGCACAGGGGTTGTAGAAACATTTTGTTAAGATATGTGATCCATCATCACATAAGACCGGGAGAAACCCAATGTGAGTACATTGAGAATAAGTCGGGTCATGAGTACCGACAATGGCTACACCAACAGTGATCGGTTCGAGGAGGGTTTCAACTGACTGAAGTAGAGCCATATCTGGTGTCATACAGCAATTAGCACCAGTATCGGCCAAATGTGATGGCCGTGCCGATGATTTCGATGCAATGAAAGCCCGATGAGATAGCCCTAGGTCAGCAATGACATGGTAACGCTCACAATGTTCGATCCTCGGTTCAGTGTCATTGTTGATGGAAGGAGTAGACAAATAGTCATGGGAAAAGTCTGGGTCGTTTTTAAATCGAGGTAGGATCGTGGTTGTTTTCACGGATAGCGGGAGGGATAGATGTTGTTGTTTGCATTCATCGTCTTGTATATCATAATACGGGAAATCACAAAGATTAGTGGGGGAGGGGGGTCGCATACGTAAGTCCAGTATGCTGCCTGGAGAGGCAAGTTTCTCTCGTAAAACGGCTTGATAGTCAGTAACTATATCCATGGGCGTAGATGGATGTAATTTCTGTAATGGTGTGTCATCGCAAGAAGATTCATGATGCATGTGACTGGGAGAGAATTGTGAAGATACGGAGTCAGGTGTGGCATTGGGAATTGATGAAGTATCATTGGAAGATGATGAGTGTTGTTGAATTGAGTGTTGTTGAATATTTTTGGCAGACAAGGTCCCCCCTAGAACGGGGTCTCCGTCGGCAGTGCTAATTTCATCAGGTATGAGTCTTTCGTTGATTGTCATACCATCTGTATTCGTTTCATAATGGGTAGTAATGGAATGAAGATGAAAGCAAGCACTGACGACGCCGTCTCGTCAAGAGAGGGAGAGGTTGCCAATGTCAATGGCATCCTCTTCAACATCGTCGCCATCTTGGCAGTCATTGCCGAAATAAATCCAATCCATCTCATCCTCAACGGTCTCGAAGTCAAATCCATATTTGTCCATGTAGTTGCGCAGGACCTGGGAGGGTGTTCTGTCATCTCCCGCAGGTGGTTGGACCAAATATTGATTATTTTGTTGTATCCATGCCTCCTCTGCCTGTCGTATGACATCCTCGTTGGCTCCATCTGCGCGAAAGCGTTCGATGAAACAAGAGACGCCTAAGTGATCGCAACTGTTTGCATCATGGCCTACGCGATTACAAGCGTTGCATCGTTTTGCGGGATCATATGGGCGTCGACGGCGGTTGCGAGTGAGACGGCGTGGATTGGGGGCCGGGCGTGATTGCTGACGTGAGCGACCATTCTTCCGGTATACCTCGTTGGCATAATATTTACGGAGGGAATAACCTTGTATATGTTCGTTTGGACTGGACGGAGGTAGGTGAGATGGTTTGGGCGTTGGGATAAATTGCACATGTTTCTCTTTGGTCTGGTTCGGTGTAGGTTCACTCGTAAGAGAAGAAAAGGCAGTGGTGGCACTTGTAGAAGTTGAGGAAGGAGCAGGAATGGTAGTATGGTAAACTTGTTTTCGAAGTAAGTCAGTGTCGTCAGCTTCCTCAATTGATTCGCTAAGTGCGAATGCAAGATGATCTAACTCAAAAGTTTCGGGGATGGCAGCCTTCTTGTCCAGTTTCTTCAAATCATTTTCGAGGATCAATGCTGCCATTTTGAGTTTATCGCCAGCTTCCTTCTTTATAGAGTCAAGATACAACCTGGCCAGTTGGAAAGCGGTCGGGTTGAACTCATGTTTCTGAGCCAATTCATAAGTTAACATCATGTGCTCAGCGAAGGCAAAGACACATTCATATGTACGGTAGCGAGGCCATGTCATCTCTAAAGAATCCAACTTGTATCCAACAATGACTTCTTCAAGGAGACGATGCAATATCTTGTAGCCATTGTTGGATTTGTTAGCTAGGCGAAGTTTCTGAGCTAAACGTTTGGGCAAGATAGAGTCATCCTCCAACGGAAGGAGATTCGTTGTCAGTAAGACACCTAAAGCTATGCCCATTTCGTTGTACTTCATCCATCCCACACCAGGTAAGCAGAGAGCCATCTCACCGTACTTAAGGACAATGTCTTTGAATGGGGTAAGACAAATGTTGTAGTGTGTCAAAACCGAAACCAAGTTTTTGTACCATTCCATAACTATGGTCGGTTTGAGAGACTCTAATTTCTTGAAAGGAGCGCCACTCGAAAGTAACTGGATATTTTTGGGACCATCTGAGTATCCATATTGTGATTGGACGGTGTAATTGTGCATTAATTGGCGATGTCGTCCCTTGATGGAGGTATACGATGCTGCTGGCTTGAGAAATCCCAAGTCCTCAAAGTGTTGCATTGTAAGCTCGTCAACTCCGTTTTCTCCCATCAAATATTCCAATGCATCAGGTGGAATACCCGCAAGTAGTGCGGAATTTGCGTCTGTATCGCCATGAGAAGAAGATTCAGGAGCCTCATCGCCGGGATACCATCCGTCATTGCCTGGACCATCATTAAATGATGACATGCTGCGAAGTACGTTGGGAACGCTGTCGCGAGGGTACGTAGATTGGCTACGCTGAAGGTTGCCATTGTGGATGCGCCTGGTCCCACCTGAACCAGAGTTGGGATTATGTCCACGGCCACGTCCCGGTGAACGGTCAGCGAAACGGCCACCAAAAAAGCCACTTCTATGGTTCACAGGAGGGCGTTCGCCTCTGTCAATTGCTCGTTGGGTTGCAGCAGCTTGGGCGAAGCGTTGTGGAGGATGTTCCTGTTGAAAGTCTTTGTGGAGGTTTCGGTAATATTGTTCGCGGTGATAAATCTCACGCTGGTGCTCTTCCTCTTGCTCGCTCTCTTCATGTTCACAATAGGATAGGGCGGTGAGTTCAGCATCCTCCAGTTCTCTTTTGGGATGCGGGTATTTTCTTGGACGAATACCACCTGGAGCAAGTCGTGAAGATGTCATTTGTGTGTGTTCAGAGGAGTGAGACGAATCATCTTGGACAGGCTTCGTAGCGGAGATATGGGCACCTTCTGGTTCTCGGGATTTAGAACTCGAAGTACTCTTGGTACCATCTGGTTGGTCTTGTACATCAATTTGATTGGGGACACTAGGCTGAGTTTGCAAAGTAAGAGGGGGTTGTTGAAGTTGAGTATGGATGGTAGCAACTTTAGCATCAAGTTGTTGTTTAGCCGAGAGATATTCAGCCGTAAGTTCGGCAGTAAATTCGACTTGAACGTCAAGTTTCTCCTTGACTGAGAGATATTCAGCCGTAAGTTCAGCAGTGAATTTATCTTTCAGTTCTTTTTGAAAAGTCGTAAGGGAGTCGGTGAAAGCCTGTTGTTGGGCTTGGACGTCTGTGAGGAGTGATTGTTGGTGGGACACTAATTTTTGACGTTCGGCAGCAAAGGATGAAGCTACATCAACCTTTTCTTTTCCAATGGCTGCGAGAGTATCAGTTACGGTCTGTTGGAGATTTGACTGATGTGTAGACAAAAGAAGGTTGAGTTGGTGTTGGTCTACAACTGCATTACGCTGCATTCGAGCATCAACAACATTTTCAACACGTTCGTCGTTCTCCGCATCAAGGTTGCGTAGACGAGATTCAATGTCTTCAAGGACACGTCGTTGGTTTGCGAGGATGGAGCGAAGTTCATCCTTATCACTGGCGTTGTAAGTCACCATTCTAGTGTCCACCATAGCGGAAATAATATCTTGAGAGATAGCAGTTGAGGCCATGTTGGGGTTGTCAAAAATCGCACGCTCTGCATCGTCCACACGCTTAACCAATTCATTAATTTTGGTTTCATCATGTATCATTTGAACAACATGTGCTGCCGCTGGTCGAGAGTCAAGCTTCGATTCTAACAGGCGATTGTTCTCCTTGATTCTACGATCAACAGTCTGGAGGATTTGCGTCATGTCAGTGGGTTGTTTTGACTGGTGTTGTACAAATGAGTCGTGGAGAGTTTTGAACTCAGGGAGATCAACAGTGCGAAATTGCTCTAGTTTTGACATTTCTATTGCAACGAGTTCATGTAGGTGTTCCACTTCCGTTTGACGAGACTCTATGGAAGATTGAAGCTGAGTGAGTGTGCCCATATTCGCCGAATGACGTTTTCCCTCCTCTATCTGTTCTTTCATATCAGCAAGAAGAGTTTTAGTGGTATCGATGGTTTCATCTGTCTTCTTTCGTTGATCTGAAAGGACGGACATATATTCAGCATATCGCTTCGCGATGGCCTTGTGTTCAGATTCCGCCAACACAACCAACGATTTCGCCTTCTTGAGATCTTCCTTGAATTCTTCAATTTCAGCTTCATCGGTGAGTGCTTCGGCCCGTAGGCTTGCGAATCGTCCCTCCATCGCTGTCAAAACATTATCCATTTCTCGGGCGATTCTTGTATTAATACTGCCAGTGAGAGCGTCGATGTCAGACTGAAGTGAAGTGATTTTAGAATCACTATCCTTCTTCAGGTTGTCCTGAACCTCTGACAAACGTGTGTAGATGGTGGAGAATTCATCATGCATCCGTTGGTTCAAGTCCGTAGCGCGAGTATCCAGGTCGGTGACACGTTGATGGACGTTGGTCAGGTTCGTATCAACGTCTGTGAGGTGTTGATCCACATCGGCAAGGTGTTGACGAATTATGCCAATTTCTTGGTTGCTCTGATTGATCTTTGCCTCAAGCATGCCGAGGGTTTGATTAACCGAAAGTCCATGTTCTTCAATGTTAGTGAGGCGCGCATCCAAAGTGATAAGGCGTCCGCTTGCATCAGAGTGGAGTGTGTCAATTCTTTCTCCCAAAGTATTGTTCGACGCAGCAGCCATTTCCCTCGATTCAGCTTGTTCGCGGCGGATATTAGTAAAATTTCCATCTGTCGTGGCGATGAAATTAGAAATATTCGCACGGTCGTCATCATAACGAGCCGTGAAGGCGGAGAACTGCCTGAAGAGTTGTTGCAGGAGGGATTCAGTGTGGGTGTTCTGTTGTCTGGTGACTGGTTCCGCGATGGCAAGTGGGGGATTATCGTTGTCATCTTCCTCAACATCTCCCCGGCGTTCCGGTGAATGGGCTTGAGCGACTGGAATGTTTTGAGGAGGTGGTTCATTTTCCCCCCCAATTTGTGGTGCTTGAGCCAGTGCCATAGTCCTTTGCACCGCTCCAAAAGAAGAGGGAAGTACACCCTGAGAAGCCTGTGATGAGGGAAGGACTACCTCTGTGAAAACATGAAGGGTATCCAATTCCTGCTGAATTGCCTGCTCCACCTGTTGCTGTACCTGCGCGATCCTCCTGACGCTTGGGGGTACGGGGCTTGGGGGTACATCTTCTAGCACAGCGGGACAATCCCCTGGAGGATGTTGTTGAGCACAAATCGCGCATATGGTATCCGGTGCAGTTGACTGCGCAGGTGGTTGAGTTCCTGAAGATAAGCTGGTGCGTGATCGTGTGTTATAGCGATTCGTAGGTCGCTGGTTGTTATTATTGGTGTTGGGGTTGTTTGAATCGCTCATGGTGATCCCAATACGCTTCCTCTAGCGCTTGATGTGCTGGGTCCAATACGCTTCCTCTTGATTGTGTTAGAATAATTGATAAAATATCAAATTTAGCTCGGTTGCTCTGTTTCTATGGGGAATTTCAATCACCCTGGTATGTCGCAGGTTAGAACACAGTGTTCGTTGATTATTGGTGTTCTTGTAACGTTAAAACGGGCTTCATAACCTCTCAATCCTCAGTTGTCCATCATGGTGAACAGGTAGAAGATCGGAGATAAAGTATAAGCTAAGTATATATAATTATCTACTATATTCTAACAGAGTGTATGGGAACAACAAACAATACAAAAAACGGGGGTTCATTTGTCATTTCCCATGATCTGATACGTGGAACTAATGACGGTAAAAAATTGCCTATTATTTGCGCAATTCTGGACTATGTATTATTATTTATTGGAAGTGCAGAGTTGTTTAGCATCTTCATACGCGCATCAAAATCATACAAAGAGCATGCAATAGGCTTACACATAGAATGCTTCGCATTTGTCTGAGACTCCAAGCATCTTTGGCACTCTAAAATTTTTGATAAGTCGGTGAGATGGGAGGACACAAATTTATGTATCACAGGAAAAGAGTAATGTTCATCTTCGATTAAAGAGCACACATTTCAAAAATACTCACTTTGGTGATAATAAATAGATCTAAAAGTGCAGATTGCCTCTCAACACAGACACAGAGATTTTTGAAAGACTAACATTCGGACTATTTGGGGTTTGCACAGGGCTTTACAAAACCATGCATGAGCCAAGTATTTGTATTTCTATACAAAACATTTACAAAACCATGCATGAGCCAATTATCTTGTATACAAAACAAATGCATTACGTTTGTTCATAGTCTCTAGAGCTGCATTCTATTGTGTGTGATAACAACTCTACCTCACTTCACACAGAGAGACATATTGAACAATCCTCTTGCCGACAATTCACACGCTATGCCCGGAGGCGAAGAGGCATCCACCGATCGGGGAATGTTGTGCGTCACATTCAGACCAAAGTGATTCAATCCCAGCAATTCCTTGTGTTTCGTCAAATCCACGGCACGGCACGCAAAATCCTTTTGGATGTTGCGTGTTTTTATGGCAATGTGATGGGAGTAGGTGACAGCAGAGGATATTGATTTGGGTGTGATGCTTGTGTTGCTGCTTTCTGTATCGCTGGTGCTGCCAGTGCTGCTGG
>JACCEC012010221.1_pt1 | contig 10871 bp, 17 predicted proteins | sample 7450121 | NCBI WGS metagenome assembly JACCEC01 (sample SAMN15323455, study PRJNA562643) | freshwater metagenome | isolation source: river surface water | place: USA:Blue River Watershed | collected 2017-08-18 | reverse complement strand
TGAATTTGCTGGACAGGAAATTATTCATGACTGACGCAGAGCGCCGTTCTGTAGAAGATTTCTACGCCCACCGAGCACTTGTGCTCAAGCGCATTCAACAAGCATTGAAAGAACAAAATGCAAAAACCCGCAAGTAATTTGTCCGAAGCCTTCCTGAATGTTCGTGAGTATCTTTGGGATGGCACTCCAGGTTCCAGAAAGCTGACGGAAGCTATCGGTATCTGCACTGCAACCGACATAGCGAACATGCGCAAGATGGTGACTGAAAAGCAAGCTGCTTTCATTAAGGACACCATCACAGACCGCATACGTAACGCGTCCGGTGGGCGCTGCGCCACAGTACATAACTACTTGCGTGCGATGCACGGTGTAGTTTATGGGCACACTACCTGCAAAGCTATTCAAGATTACCGGCATGCTTGGCTAATCGAGCTGAGTAAGGAGTTTGCTGATGAAACCACTGACCCCTGATTTGAAGATGTATCCCCATCTGATCATGTTTGATGATGGACTGCGCTTCAATATATCTAACGCTCCTGTCTATGCAATAGATGGGGAAGCTGCCCTTGAACTGGCTGCAATAGAGAAGTGGCGTGGTAAGCCTGTATGGGTTTATCCCGGCACCGATGTGCAAGCAGCTGTTGATGAATTTCGCAAAACACTGGAGGATTAACTATGCCTATTTACACCCCTGACGTTTATGCCACCCTTGGTTCTGGTAATGCACTTGGTGAGAGTACATCAGAGCGCCTCCCAAACCATAAGCATCTGATTATTATTGCTAATCCAAGCAATGTAGTTACATCTCGTGATGGGACAGTAACAGTGAATTTAGGAACCAAAGCCGAAGCTATCAAGGCTTTGCACTATGCCATTGAACTACTGGAGCGATGATCATGGAACTCAACGAAGCACTGAAAGTGGTACTGGAGTTGGCTGAACACAATATGCTCAACGATCCAGAAATGCAGGATGAAATGCTGCGTCAACTGAACGCCATTGAGAATGTGCGACTGCACATGCAAGAGCTGCAGAATCCAAGCCCACTGCAAGTGGTGCTGATTACTGAAGGCGGCGTCATCCACGAATCCATCAGCAATGTGCCTGCCGAAGTCACAGTCTTGGACGGTGACTTGGAATGCGCAGACCAAGAGGACTGCCGTTTATTTGAAAGCGAAGGCGCCACTGAATATCTGGTCTGTGGCCCGCTCACAGTGTGTGACCCTGCACGAGTAGCGACACTGCTGCAGGAGGCTACAGCATGACTATCAAGCGCCGGCAAGCAAGCCGATTACGTGGCCTCATTGCTCACCACGTGCATATGCAAACTCAGCTTAGCTGGGCCGGCAGTATGTATCCCGAAGATGCAGCTATTGTCCGTGCTGATGCAGCTAAGGCTGAGCAGCACATGCATGCTTATATCCGCAAGCTCACTAAGAAAGTACCAAAGCAATGCCGCTGATCCTATTTTTAGTTGGCGTTTATTTGATAACAGAGGGTTACGTGTTCTGCGGTGTGATGTGCCTCATCGCAGCCGTAACCAATTAACGCTATTCAACAACATCAGGAGGTAACTGATTATGGCTTTTCAAACTTTCACACCCGCTCAATACCTGAAGATCAACATCGCCGGTAACTTCGGCAAAGACGATCAAGGCCGCACGCTTGAGAAGCTCAAGTGGGACGAGCGCATTGAATGGTTCGATCGCCATGAGGGCGAACTAGACAACCTGCTGAGCAAGGCTGAGAACCCTGCCTTGTTCTTTGCAGGTGTGCAGGCCTGGCGTGCGTACAAAGCCAAGGAACCAAGTGGCTACCCCATTAGCTTGGACGGCTGCTCGTCGGGATTGCAGATCCTGGCGTGCCTCGTCGGAGATCGCAAAGCTGCATCTCTGTGTAACGTGGTGGACACCGGCAATCGTGAGGATGCCTACACCCTCGTGTACGAATGGATGCTCCAGCGTCTGGGTAGCCAAGCCACGTTGGATCGTGATCCAGTCAAGAAGGCGATAATGACCTTAACCAATTAAAGGGGTCACTCTGTAGGTAACTACAGATACGCAATTCCGTGAACTCAGGGAACATCCCAAAGGGACAATCCTGAGCTAAGACAGCCATGACGTGTGCAATAGGGTATCATGACGTATCTTCAAAGGTAGTCACCTATGCTCACAATCAATCGTTACCGAGACACATTCCTTTCAGAGTTCTACCTGGACAGTAGTGGTGCAGTCAAACGCGCCACTGATGGTTATTTGGGTAGGTTCAAGAAAGGTGACGATGCTGCGTTCTTCCAAGATGCAAAGAGCTATTGGTATATCCAAGTTCCACGCGCTAGAACAACAGTTCGACGCTCTCACCTGGTTCTGCTTTTATCAGGGATAAATATCCCTGACGATAAAGAAGTCGATCACATCGATGGAAACAGGAATAACGATCACCCCAGTAATCTACGGGTAGTTAATCGTCGCACCAATTCTTGCAACCGCAAGAAGCGATCTGATAACACATCAGGAATCACCGGAATACGGTGGTCAGATGCCCACGGACATTACGTTATTCGTAAGACCGTAAAGGGAACCCGCATATCCAGATCACGTAAAACGTGGGAGGAAGCTCTTGAAGTTTTGCAAGAGCTTACTCAGATGGATGCTGATTACACTTCTCGTCATGGTTTGTAAAGTGCAACGACTATCCCTACGGGGAGTACACCCAAGTGGGTGGAAGCGCGGAACCCCTAGCTGATAACTAGGGTGAAGATATAGTCTGAACTTCTACGGCAACGTAGAGCAGGGGCCAATGCTGTGAAGCATGGGATTCCCGGCAGGAGCTTAACGAACTCCCGCGAACATATTGCTTTGTATGGCTCCCAGAAAGTTCCCAAGGACGTGTTTGGCAGCACTGAAGGGCTCTTGGAACTGTTCTTTGAAGCCATGGGCACTCTTGCTCCCGGCGCCTGGCAGCTGAACACCGCCTTCCTGAGCATGTGGAACCCAGAAGCTCTGGCCTACCACTGGACACTGCCTGACAACTTCCACGTCCATACCAAAGTAATGGGCATAGTCAAAGAGGAAGTTAAGTACCAAGGAGGCCTCTTTGACATTACCCGCAAAGAGAACCTTCCTCAGAAAGAAGGCCGCAGCATTGGTGCAAACGTCACGCATAGCATTGACTCCTACATTGTTCGTGAACTCACCCGTCGGTGTGATTACGACAAGGAATTGGTTATGCGTGTGAAAGTGGCGCTGTGCGCACCTGAAGGCGAAACCCCTAACATGGCTGACCCAGACACTCAAATGGTTAGCATTCTGTGGAACCACTACCTGAAGACAGGATTGCTGTCCGCACGCATCTTTGACTACATCAATGAAGATTCGGTTTCGGCAATCACTGATCGAGCTGTGGTATGGAAGCTCATTTACTCACTGCCTGCCAAGCCATTTAAGGTGATGAGTATTCATGACTGCTTCCGAGTGTTACCCAACTATGGCAACGATGTCCGCAAGCAATACAACTTGCTGTTGGCAGAGCTGGCCAAAGGCACGCTGCTAGACCACATCGTCAGCATGATCATGGGCCGTCCTGTGGCGCTCGGGAAGATCGACAGCACCTTGTGGGAAGACGTAGCTAACGCTAACTACGCACTGTCCTAAGTCAACTGCGATCACTAAAAGACCTATCCCTTCGGGGATGGGTCTTTTTTTTTTTCGAGGTATTACAAGGAGGTAACTATGGATACCAAATTTAAGCCTGACCCGTTACCACAAAGGCCAGGCATTCAAGTAACGCATGGTAAGCACTTGACCTTATGGGAACCAGGCAATTACTCAGTGGTTGATCGGTTAATGCTGCGCCTTAAAAAGTCAGAGATAGATAAGGCTGCTGAGGCTGTGACCATGATCATGTCCCAGATGATTATGGGAACCTTAGGTGACTGTGTAGTGACGCCAGAAGACGGTGAATTTTTCACTATTACCTGGCCAATTGACCTGATTTCCGTCCATGACCACACCCCACCATTCATTTACCAGTTCCTCAAGGAATACGCTTTGATTAGCCCAGAGCACAAAACAGAGGCCAGGGACATTCGTGAATGGATTCGCAACAGCTTCCCACTCCCATTTTGATATGTCAGATCTTGACCAAGACTCCATCATTACCATCCGGTGGTCTGCACTGGCCAACCCACCAGTCAACATCGAGATCCTGAGTTATGCCCACAGCGAAGATCTGCTGGCTGAAGTGACATCACTGATCGTGCTGTACGGCCCGGCTTGGAAAGTACGCCTGGAAGGCCCACGTCTGTACCTGACCGTGGACAGCATGCGCTGCAGTGCCATGCACAAGTTCGCTACAACACTCGTGCAGGACTATGGCTGTGCCCACGCCATCATCTTGCGCAATGCGGCCACATACCCAGGGTAATCATCTTTTTTTTTTTTTTTGGTTTTCTATTTATTCAACTCAGGAGGTGCCCTGTGACCAACATTTATTCTTCGACCCCTCGCCAAGTCCGTAAATTCGTGGAGCGCTGCTTCAATGCAGGCCTGCCACCGTTTGTGAAGTCCAGCCCCGGCATCGGCAAGTCGGCCATCATGAAGCAGCTAGCCAAGGACTACAACTTGGAGCTGATCGACATTCGCCTGTCGATGTGCGATCCAACGGACTTGAATGGCCTGCCTTGCTTCAATGAGAAGACAGGCAAAGCTGAGTTCCGCCCATTTGACATGTTCCCTGTGAAGGGGACACCGCTGCCCCCCGGCAAGAACGGCTGGCTCATGTTCTTCGACGAGTTCAACTCGGCACCCAAGAGTATCCAGGCGGCCAGCTACAAGATCATGCTCGACCACATGGTAGGCATGAACACGCTGCACGAGTGCGTGTTCAAGGCTGCTGCTGGCAACCTGCAAACCGACCGTGCCATCGTGAACCCCCTGAGCACTGCCATGCAGTCTCGGGTGATCCACCTGAAGATGGAAGCCAGCTTCGAGGATTGGCTGCGTGATGTGGGCTTGCCACAGAACTACGACAGCCGCATCGTGGCTTTCTTGAGCATGTACCCCAGCAAGCTCATGAACTTCCAGGCTGACCACGAGGACGAGACCTTCTGCTGCCCACGTAAATAATGCGCTTCACGTGAGTAATCACGTGTCGAAAGCTACCTAAAACGGGAAACTCTTGTTGTTTTTGCTGCCCTCTGAGGTAGAATCGTAACAAGACAATCCGTTGCTAAAGGTGCTTTATGTGTGAAATTTGGAAAGATGTAAAAGACTTTGAAGGTTTGTACCAAGTGTCTTCACTGGGTAATGTCAGGCGCCATCCTGACAAACAATCAAAGAATAAGTATGTCACTCCCAAGCCGCTGCCCAGAGCAGTGGCATTAAATAGGTTTGGTTATTTATACACAACGCTGTCTAAGGACAACAAGAGCGTAAAGAAAACCGTACATCAACTGGTAGCTGCTGCTTTCCTTAATGCCAGCTACGGAGAGGTGATAAACCACATAGATGGTGACAAGCTAAACAATGCTGTCACCAACCTAGAAGTCACCACCCACCAGTTGAACAACCTACACGCACATAAGCTAGGATTGAATCGCAAGCCAGGCAAATCTGCCTATCACAATGTCCACATTCGTCACAGTAAGTACAAGGATAAAACCTACACTTACTTTGTGGCTAAGGTCAAAGATAACTACAAGATTCTGTTGAATAAACAGTTTACTTGTGAAATTGATGCCGCAAGAGCAGTAGATGCTTTTCTGGACTCAATAGGTGATACCCAAAGGCAGCGAAACTTTCCTAAAACCTAATGCCCAACGACTAGAGCGAAAGCTCGTAGAGCACAAGCTAATGGTGCTCGAAACGGTAGCTCCCCGACCAGGTAATGCTGAGGGGATTGATATAGTCTGCTCTGCATAGTGATATGCAGCAGTTCCAGATCATGATATGGAACGGGTGAAGTAGTTGCGCACTTCACTGAACATAAGGACATGGGAGTTCATGAATCGCCTCACCAAGCCAGACGGTGTTGAGGCGCCCATCTTGGATGAGGACGCAGCACTGTACGCCGGCACGATCACTTCTGGTGTGGCCACCGACTTCGTGCAGTTCTCCAAGGTTTTCAAGAACCTGGTGACATTCGAGGCTGTGTGTGCCAATCCCAGCGGCGCAGCCATCCCTGATGATGTGTCCGCCATGTGGGCTACTGTCACTCGTCTGATGGAGCGCGTGGATGAGCACACACTGGAACCAGTGATGGAGTACATCAGCCGACACGAGCTGCAGATGCGGGTGTTCGGCATGCGTGCTGCCCTGATCAAGAACCCAGACTGGACAAAGCACACAGCCATGCGTAAACCCATGGTGGAGCTGGCCAAGTATCTGTGGACAGAAGACTAATTGATAAATTGATAGCAGGAGAACCAGATGGAACAAGCGGAACATCAAGAAAAGCTGGATTACACCTTCCTTCGTCGTGAGCTTGACCGATGCAAATCGTCGATCCTCATGGATGCCAAGAACGCCTTCCTGGGCGCACTCATGTGCCAACTCAAGCAGGACTGGGATGAGTCCATCCCCACAGCTTGCACCAACGGCAAGTCCATCTGGTGGAGTCCACGTTGGTTCCTGTCTCTGCCCAAGCCGGCCCGTGTGACCGTACAGGCTCATGAGGTCTGGCACGTGGCTCGCTTGCACATGATTCGCCGCGGCAACCGGGATCCACGGCTTTGGAACATGGCCACCGACATTCGCATTAACAACGACCTCAAGGCCATGGGCTTTAGTTTCGTGGGACTGGAAGGTGCGTGCATGGATGACAAGTACCCCGCAGATATGCCTGAAGAGGACATCTACGATGACTTGCTCAAGAACAATGTGCAACCCCCACCAATGAACCCATTCGATGGCGACCTTGGTTCTGAACCAGGTGAACCAGGGACTGATCCCGGCCCCTACAACAGTGGCCCGCCAGACAAGAAGGCTGCGGTGGAGCAATTACAGGCTGTGGCTCAAGCTATTCAGCAGGCTAAGCTGCAAAAGCAAGCAGGCTCTATTCCTGGCCAACTTGAGCTGATTGTTGCTGAGTTCCTTTCTCCGGTTATCCCGTGGGAACAGGTTCTGTTCAACTGGTTTACTGACCTGATCACCGAAGATTACTCCTGGCGCCGGCCCAACCGTCGATACCAGGACATGTATTTGCCATCGCTGCAGTCGGATGAACAACGACTGACGTGCTTGCACTACTACTTCGATGTGTCTGGTTCGGTTACTGACCAGATGATCCAACGATTCAACTCGGAAGTGAAGTACATCAAGGACACGTTCAACCCAGAGAAACTGGTGTTGATCATGTTCGACACCAAGTTGCATGAGATCTATGAGATCGAAGAAAACGATCAGTTCGATCGCATCAAGGTGACTGGCCGAAGTGGCACTTGCTTGCGTTGTGTTCGAGAGCACATCAACGACACCAAGCCGACAGCCGCCATCATCTTCACTGACTTGGAATGCCAACCAATGCAGCCACTGAAAGTGCCTGTACCCATCATCTGGACTGTTGCTGACAATCCCGGTGCCAAAGTCCCATTTGGGCAAATCATCCACATCAAGGAATAGAGATCATGGAAAACCAAAACAATGTTGCCGACCTGAACGCTGCACGTGATGCCAAAGCAGCTGCAGAGCAACCCAACCTGACCGCGGCAGAAGCTGCCCGTGTCATCGTGATGGAGAACGCCACATCGCTGGTGGCTGCCCTGGCCGCAACACTACCCTTCCGCCTGGAAGCTGCGGAGAGCAAAGGTGGCCGCTTCCATCTGGACTTCTTGGACGATGGCGGCATGAAGCTGGACGCTGATGGCCTAGGCATTGTCCGTTCCGTGGAAGACATGGAACCCAAGCAACTGGACTTGATGTTCATCATGGGCCTGTTCTTGATCCAGCAGGCTGAAAGCCAGATCCTGGACTTGCAGATCCAGCACCTGACTGCACAACTGCAGAAGTTGGAAGCTGACGGTGCCCTGAAACTGGGCCCAACCGTGTCTCCTGAACTGATGGGCATGTTGGCCACGATGCAGAACCAAGCCTCAGAAGTGACCGATGGCATGGTGGCTGCCAATGACGCTGCACCTGAAGTGAAGGGCGAGTAACCATGTCGGTGGTCAACGGTACACGCCTGTTGGCTGCCTCTCCAATCAAGGACATGCTCCATGGCAAAGAACGCCATGGTGGCGTGACCTTCGGTTTGGCAGAGGTCGGCTACGACGTTCGCATCAAACAAGGCTTGCACTTCACACGCGACAAGTACGGCAACAAGATCACCATGGTGACAACCGATGGTGTCTCCCAGCGTCAAATCGGCTGGGCTGTGCTGGTCAACGTGATGGAAGAATTCACCATGCCGCCCGATCTGGTGGGCATTGGGCATCCCAAGAGCAGCTGGAACCGCAATCACTTGCGCCTTGGTTCGCCTGTGGCAGAGCCAGGTTGGCAAGGCTTCCTCACCATCAGTCTCGACCTGCGTGGTGAAGAAGAACTGAAGGTGGAGGCCGGCTCCGGCATCATGCAAATGATCTTCTACCGTCTGGAATCGGATGCAGCCTATGCTGGCCGCTATCAGAACCAAGCTGACCAGGTGGTCGGCGCCATCAAAGTGGAGTAATCCCATGATGACTGATGAGGAGGCAGTCAATACCGGAAAGTAAGGCAGTCCTCTTTTTCGGTTCTTTGGAAAGGGCTCCGGCCTGCTGCCCTTAATGCAGGCCACATTCCATCACTTTAGGAAACTCAATGTCCCTCACACAACAAATCATCGCTCGCCTGTCTGAATACGACTTCGTGGTTGCTATCGACACCTCCGGTTCGATGGCTGAACCCAACAAGGCCGGCTCCAGCCGTACACGCTGGGAAGCGGTTCAAGAAACTGCCATGACGTTCATCCGTGACGTGCAGCAAATCGACCAAGACGGCCTGGGCCTGGTGCTGTTCGGCCGCCAAGTCGAATCCTTCGACAACGTGACCGCTGACAAGGCTCGTGAAGTGTTCGCCGCTCATAGCCCTCGTGGCTCCACTCCCCTGGCTGAAGCACTGACCGAAGCCCTGAAGCTGGCCGGCAAGTCCGACAAGAAGGACTTCATCGTGGTGTTCACCGACGGTGTGCCTGACGATCGTGATGCAGCTGCCAAGCGCATCATCCAGCAAGCCAACAGCCAAGCCAACGATGACGACTGCACGGTGCTGTTCATCCAAGTGGGCGATGACGCTGCAGCGACTCGTTTCCTGCAATCGCTGGACGACGACTTGGCCGGCGCCAAGTTCGACATCGTGGACGCCAAGATCGTCACCGAAGCAGATGCGTTCAACAGCACTGCTGAGCTGATCGTTGCAGCCATCGAAGGCTAATTTGGCCTAAACTTCCCTTCCTTGGTTCGCCAAGGGAGGGCGGTGCCTTTATGAAGGCGCACTGTGAGAGGGTAGGAGCCTAAAGTTGGCCACCGCCATTTGTACCTCCTGTGTTGTCCCACAGATCAGAGCTCTGCATCTAAATCTCTGGACACACAGTGCGCCACCACAAGGGCAACCTATCAATTGCAGTTACCTCCTGCACTTCATGATGGCTGAAGCAAACTGCCATCACCCTTCTATGTCCCCACTCTGCTCTTGCAGGGGCCGGGAGTGCTTTGATGGGCGGCGGCGTGGATGGACACGCTAAGCACGATGCAGAAACATTCGACTATGAACGGCATGGGTCACTGCTCGCAAACCCTCTGAAGCGCGTGGGTCGCACCACATCACGCCAAGAACCGAGGTCATAGCTGCGAAGGTGCCGATAGGCAAGTGGAGTTGGCTCTGTGGACGCACAACCAACCGCAACTACTGGCAGTGTGTAGCAAGCTGGAATCAAGCCCAGCCCGCCCTTCAAAGCATTCCCCCATCCCGGCCACGCGCCGGGGCCATCACATCGGCCTGTTGGCGCTGCTCCGATCAAGCAGCGCGCACAACAGCCTTCTCTCGATTTGCCGGGCGCGACCACGCACCGGATGTGCGGGGGATGCAGCAGGCCGATGTGATGGTGCCCACGTCACAGCGTGGGAGTTGATGGCACGCACTGCCTGTGCAGCATTGTGCGAATGAGCGGAGCCGGGTGGGGAATCCGGCCACCATCTTCAATTCGCGTCGTTAGCTCAATGGATTAGAGCAGCGGTCTTCTATATCGACGGTTGGGGGTTCGAGTCCCTCACGACGCACCACGGAAACTGACTTTTACGGGAGATGACGAAATGAAAATGCTGATTGCTGCACTGGCGATTGCCGCCATGGCCGGGTGCTCCAAGGGCGACACGCAAGCCAGCGTGTCTGATGGATGGGGAGAGGCGGACGTGAAACTGGTGACGCTCAAGGACGGGACGCGCTGCGCGGCTCTGATTGGCGCATACATAGGCGGAATCCACTGCGACTGGAAGCACTGATGCTCCCTAACGCAGAAATAACCGGCGCCCGCAGGGCGTCCGCTGGAATGATTAGTTGAGCGTTACGGCGCCCGAGGAGACCGACGTGAACAGGATTGCGATAGCCGAAGCGGGTGTGCGCCGATGCTTTGCGAGGAGGCATGAAGGGCGATATGCGTTTATGCCGCATGAGGACGCCGTGAGGCATTGCCGAAAATGGATTGCTGCTTTGCGTGACATGAGGATGGAAAAATGAAAATCGACGGGTATGACGCGCTCGACAGCGCATGCAAGAAACGGTGGTGCTGGAGCCCCGGCAACTACCAGCACCGTGGTGCCTGCGGATCGGGCGGCAGCCGTAACACCGGCATGACGACGCGCTGCTGTCTGGAACGGGCATATCGCGGCTGCCCCGATCCTG
>JACCEC012417756.1_pt1 | contig 10872 bp, 15 predicted proteins | sample 7450121 | NCBI WGS metagenome assembly JACCEC01 (sample SAMN15323455, study PRJNA562643) | freshwater metagenome | isolation source: river surface water | place: USA:Blue River Watershed | collected 2017-08-18 | reverse complement strand
TGTTGCGAGACTGTGCGCCTTGCTGTGCCGCCTGCTTTACTTCCACGTCCGACAGGTGGGTTTTAGTGTGGGTATTGGCGTTTGCTTTGGCGACTTTGTTTGCGATAGCGTTCATGGCGTTTTCCCTTTCAGGGGTTGAGTGTTGCGGTTCTGCCTTTGCTTCGGCCCATTCACTAAACAAAATTTCCGGCAGGGTGTCAACAACAATTTTTTAGCGTAGCTAAGTTACTGTCGGGAACCCCGTCACTAGCCAATTTTTGTAGAACGAATCAGTAACTTCTCAGTGGTGCGGGAGTTGGAACGAATCAGGAACAGCTTCGTGTATAGGCGTATAGGTGTTGCGTATATGTCACGTGTGTAGGTGTTACGTATGTGTGTCGGGCATATGTGTTGCACGTGTCTGTCGGGCATATGTGTTGCACGTGTGTTGCGTATATGCGCGCACCCATTTTGGGCACAACACATCACATACAGGGGGATATGCCTTACAGATACGCAATGGCGGCATTACCCATGACCAGAAAAGCATAGCAAAAACAGTAACTTAGGACTTTGCATGTGGATTGTTCACATATACATAGCGCAAAACAGGCATACGTGTAGGGGGGCGCAGGGGCCATGGGGGTGTGCCCGTACGTTATATATGCTGTAGTACACAGAAGTGGAAAATTCAAGCATTACTAACCTGTTGATTCTATTACATATTCCAAGAAGCACACACAATATGGCTGAAAACAGGACATAATTACGATTTTCTGTACCATTATGCTGAGCAAAAGCTGTGTCTGTGGGCAAATGCTCACTTTGTGCAAAAATGTGTAACAAAACAGCAGGAGAATTTCCCGAAAAATAGCGTTCTTGCAGGAGATTTTCCTTATTTTGTATCCGATACAATGTTTTGCTTGACATTGCCATAGCTAATGTGATATAACACTACGTGGGGGGCAGAAAAGCTCTCGACTCACATGTGATTGATGGGGGTCGGGGGCAGCTATACGAACTTTATGTGAGTATATAACACTAAGCCCAAAGTAACACAAGAACATAATGCAGAAAAAAGAGACATACGCCTGCGATGATGTGTTGATGCGATTCTACACAGACCTCATTAAAGCAGCAAATTCACGAAACCCTGAGCGATACATTCATCGGGTACACATTCCTGTATCAGATGTGTTCTATGTACGTAAAGCAATACATGAAAGTACAGGTGTCTTGTACACACTTGATCATGTAGAGCGTGCTATGTACCTTGAAGGACACCTTGACGCTAAGGATGTGTTTGAGCCAGAACGTGTACGTGAAGGCATCGGTTAAACAATAAGGAAATACAGATGTTCGGCATCTTCAAACGAAAAGCAACTACTCCAACAGCTACACCTCCTGCTGTAACTAAGCGAAAGCTCAGCAATGTAGGCGCAAACATGATCAAGGCACATGAGAAATGCGTACTCAAAGCATACATGCCTACGCCTAACGATAAGCCCACAATTGGTTATGGCCATACTGCTGGTGTGAAAATGGGTGACACGATTACGCAAGCAGAAGCTGATCTGTACTTCCTGCAAGACATTGAGTGGGCAGAAGCAGCTATCAATAGCCTTGTCAAAGTTCCACTTACACAGAATCAGTTTGATGCACTTGTATCGCTGATCTTCAACATCGGACCCGGTAACTTCATTGATTCGTCACTTCTTGCTGCACTTAATCGCTCCGAGTATGATGTTGCTGCTGATAAGTTTCTACAGTGGAACAAGCAGCGTAATAAGCGTACTGGCAAGCTCGAAGTTCTTCGTGGTCTTACTAAGCGGCGTAATGAAGAGCGTACACTGTTTTTGTCTTGACAAATAGAAACTCTGTATTATAACTACACAAATCTAAGGAGACTGCTATGGATGAAGTTCAACGACTGATTCGCCACACGCTGACTCCCTTTGTGGTACTTGCTGTTCAACAAGAGTGGCTACCTGACTTCGCACAGTCTGATGTTGTTGAAGCTGGTGTCATTGCTATCTCATTCGCCGTTACACTCGTAATGTCAAAGCTGAACCAAGCAAAGGGAAAACAAAATGCTGTGGCTTCTAAACAAACTGACAAATAATCCCGTAACTCGTGCCATTGGCGCTGGGCTTGCGTTTCTCACTGGTCTGTACGTGTACGGTGTGTTCAAAGTTAAACAAGGTGAGACACAGGCAAAAGAAGAGTTACTGCACGAAGATGTAGAGAACGCTCTTCGTATTCGTAAGCAAGCTGAAAAGGACATTGCAGATGCTACAGCGAGTGTTGCTTCTCTTGACGCTAACGGTGTCAATGAGCGCCTGCGTAAACACGGCAAACTACGCGACTGAATCTATGAAGGCAAAGTGTAGTGCACTACGCTCCGTTTTGCCCTCGTACTCCATTCGTGATACAGAACAGTCAAAGCGTGAAGGTTTGCTGTTCCTTGAAACTTTTGATCAGGTGTGTAAATGAAAGACCCTCGCCTTACTCGTGCTGGTGTAAGTGGCTTCAACAAGCCGAAACGCACACCTGACCATCCAAAGAAGTCACATGTAGTTGTCGCCAAAGAGGGTGACAAAGTTAAGACAATCCGCTTCGGCCAACAGGGTGTCTCTGGTTCTCCCAAAAAGGAAGGTGAGAGCGAGGCATACCGTAAACGCCGTGAGAGCTTTAAGGCACGTCATGCAAGCAACATTGCCAAAGGCAAAATGAGTGCTGCGTACTGGTCTAACGTTACGAAATGGTAGCTTGACTAAAGTGGTAAAGTGTGGTATAACTCCTACAACAAAAGGAGACTACCATGACTGTTACAAAAGGCTTAGATGGGCGCTACTACAAACCCTGCCCCTCCTGTGGAGAACAACAGAGCTATCTGCGTAGGAATTACGCTGAACACTCTCTTGCTTTAGGTAAAGAGTGTAAGAAGTGTTCAAATAGAAAGACTGACAACTCACATAGAGGGTGGCACCGTGGTGTCCGTATTTCGTGGTACAACATGTTTAAGGCAAGTGCTGAACTACGTGGTATCGTTTGGGATATTGATATTGATGATGTAGCGGATTGTATGGAGACACAGAAATTTAAGTGTGCTTTAACAGGTTACGACATTACATTCCCTGAGTGGGGTCACGCTCAATCTGCCCCTGCCTCTATTGACAGGATAGACAGTACCGTTGGATACACAAAAGAAAACATACAAATGGTTCTTCGCCATGTAAACATGATGAAACAGCAGTATAGCCAAGAGTACTTCATAGAGATATGTAAAGCTGTAACGAAAAACCATTCGTAACACAAAGAATTATATACCTCTCACGCTTATGTGTACACGGCGCACCCAGAGAGGTCACTATTGCTGGGAGAGACGGTTCTCCAATTGGCCTCATAAGCCAGTCTCTGTGGGTTCGACTCCCACCCCAGCAACCAAATACTGCCATAAGAGGTAACATGGAAGATACAGAAAAGCAGGGCTTAGCAAAACGCCCAGCGCCCAAAATCCCGTCAGAAGCTACTATTATGGCAAACACGGAACACACCATTAAGTACTGGAATCTCGGCCCAAAGGTTCCCTCTGAGAAGCCTGACAGTAACAAAGAGTATTGGCAAAAGGCTGCTAAGATTTGGAACATCAATGAGGTAACTGCTCGTTCACAGGTTTGTGCTAATTGTGAATACTACAATAACACGCCTGAAATGCTTAGGACGATGAACAAGATTCCGTTTAACAAGTACGACGAAAATGCTGGTGGCCGAGGTTACTGCCATAAGTTTGATTTCATTTGTCACAATCTGCGTTCGTGTTCTGCATGGGAACGCAAAGAGTATGAGGTTCCAGACTAATGCCACGCGACTATAAGGCTGAGTACAAGAATTACCATTCCAAGCCGGAACAACGAAAACGAAATGATGCCCGCAAAGCTGCCCGTCGAAAGATGGAAGCTGCGGGCAAAGTCACAAAAGGGGATGGCAAAGATGTTGACCACAAAAGTGGCAACCCAATGAACAACTCCCCGCAGAATCTTGTGGTAAAGGGTCGTTCAGCTAACCGTTCTTATCCAAGGACGAAAACTTCAAGGAAGAAAAATGCCTCTGACTAAAAAGGGTAAGAAGATCAAAGCTGCAATGATGAAGCAATACGGTGCCGATACAGGTGAACGTGTGTTTTATGCGGCTGAGAACAAGGGCACCATAAAAGGTGTCGCTAAAGCCAAACCTAAAAGGAAATCCAATGGCAAAAAGTAAGAAAGAGCCAGTGGAAGGTGTTGACTTCGTGTGGGTGAAAAACCCCAACTCGAATACTCGTGGTCGTAAGTTCCTCTCTGCATCAGAGAAAGCTGCAATGCGTACACCTCCGCCTGCACGTCCAACTAAAGCTGCTGCACCTGCAAAGCCTGCTGCTGCTAAGCCCAAGGTCAACAAAGCTCCGCCTGCACGTCCTGTAAGCCAGACACCTTCGCGTAACACAGAAGACAAAAAAGGCAACACTGGCCGTATCAAGACAAACAACAGCCCTGCATCTGTGGCTGGTCGTCAAGAAGCAAAGATGGAAAGCTATCGTAGTGCTATGGGCAAATACACGAAAGCAGAGGCATCAGCAATGTCGCCAGAAGCTCGTGCAACTGCTGGTCTACCGCCTGACAATCTCATGTGGCGTACTGCATATGGGTGGAAGCCTGAGCCTCGCATTTCGCCTGCTGATGCTGCAACTGGCCCCAAGTATCGTAACCCCGGCAATCGTACTGCGCTTGAGCGTATGAAAGCTGAACAAGGCTATGCAAAAGGCGGCATGGTCAAAAAAGGCAAGAAGTGCTAAACCATGAAAGCGACACGTAAACAAAGTTTCAACGTCAACTGTGCTGTAAGCGGAACGGAGTACACCTTGTATACGTGTCCTGCTAATGCGCGTGCAGAAGTGTCGATGCTTATGCTCGTCAATGCGGATGGCTCTACTACCGTTACTGTGATTTGGAAAGACGCATCAAGTACGCACGATGTACACATTCTTGGCGGTAAAAACATGTCGTCTGGTGAGTATATCCTGTTTACAGGTGCTACACTTGTACTTGAAGCAGGTGACAGCCTTCGTGTTACACAAACAGGCGGCACACACATTGACGCTCTTTGCACTGTCGAAGAGACATTCGTACCAGTTGGACTATAAAGGAGAAGCGTTATGGCTCGAAACCTAACGGAACAACAGCGGCTATTTCTTGCTGTACTATTTGATCATGCAAATGGTAATGTACTGGAAGCAAAACGGCTTGCTGGCTATAGCGAAAACACTTCGACAAGTGTCATTGTAGATTCGCTGAAAGATGAAATCGCAGAAGAGACACGTCTGTATCTTGCACGCATTGCACCGAAAGCCGCAGTGGCTATGAGTGGCGCACTTGATAACCCGGCTGAACTTGGTATTCGTGACAAGATGATTGCAGCACGTGATATTCTTGATCGTACTGGCTTTATGAAAACTGAGAAAGTCGATCTTGGTAGCTCCGCAGTGTTCATTCTGCCTGCCAAAAAAGTAGAAGATGACGACGACTGATATTAAGCGTGAGGACATGGGGTGTTGGCAACTGCCACTGCCCCCTGATCCGTCAGATAAGTACGCAGCCGATTGGGAACCTATTCCACGATACATGGCAAATAGAGTTGTACCGTTTGGCTACTACATTGATCCTGATGATGAACGGTGGTTGCTGCCTATTGCAAGAGAGTTGCAGCTTTTAGCACTTGCAAAAGTTCACGTAAAGAGGTATAGTTACACAGACGTTGCTGCATGGCTTACGGCTCAAAGTGGTCGCTATATTACCGCAGCAGGATTACGACAAAGGATAAAAAGTGAGCAAAAGAGGAAGAACCTCGCCGCAACTAAACGCGCTTACGCCAAAAGGCTTAGCGAAGTCATCGCCCAAATTGACGACCTTGAGCACAGAAGGCTCGGTGCGAAAAAGGGGCCGACCGACGAAGCTGGAAGTAGCGGCACGACAGGAAGCAATACGCAAAGCAGAGGAAGAGGCACTACAGAAACGTGTCCATGCTGTGGCGCTACCCGCAGCGTATGACGTAAAAGAAGCACAGGACGTTATCTTTAAGGCCAACCCCGGTCCACAGACAGATTTCCTTAGTGCATCAGAACGTCAGGTGCTATTCGGCGGCGCAGCAGGTGGCGGCAAAAGCTACGCTATGCTTGCTGACCCTCTTCGTGACATGAACAATCCCAGCTTCTCTGGTCTACTTGTACGTCACACAACTGAGGAACTGCGTGAGCTTATCTCAAAGTCACAAGAGCTTTATCCTCGTGCTATTCCCGGCATTAAGTGGTCTGAGCGTAAGCAACAGTGGGTAACGCCTCGTGGCGGCACTTTGTGGATGTCTTTCCTCGACAAAGACACTGACGTTTTGCGATACCAAGGTCAGGCATTTTCGTGGATGGGCTTTGACGAACTTACACAGTGGGCCTCGCCTTACTCGTTTGAGTACATGGGATCACGTCTTCGTACTGCCGATCCATCACTGCGTCTGTATATGCGATGCACGTCAAACCCCGGTGGCCCCGGCCATGGTTGGGTTAAAAAAGCGTTCATTGACCCTGCACCTGCCAATACAGCTTTCACAGCAACAAACTGCGAAACAGGTGAACCTCTTCTGTACCCCAAAGGACACGCGAAGGAAGGCAAGCCTCTGTTCAAGCGGCGCTTCATTCCTGCAACACTGTTTGATAACCCTTACCTTGCAGCAGATGGTCAATACGAAGCTATGCTTTTGGCGCTTCCAGAAGCCCAGCGCAAGCAACTGCTTGAGGGTAACTGGGACGTTAGCGATGGTGCAGCGTTTCCTGAGTTTAACCGCAAGATTCACGTCATTGAACCCTTCGAGATTCCGCGAAACTGGACTAAGTTCCGTGCAGCCGACTATGGCTACGGAAGTAAAACAGCAGTTCTGTGGTTTGCTGTGGCTCCTGATGATCAGCTTATCGTGTACCGTGAATTGTACGTATCAAAAGTGACAGCAGTTGACTTGGCTGACATGATCAACGACATTGAAGCAGAAGATCGCATCCGTTACGGCGTACTCGACTCTTCTGTGTGGCATAAACGGGGTGACACTGGTCCCTCGCTTGCTGAGAAGATGATTATGCGTGGCTGTAGGTGGCGTCCTTCGGATCGCAGCGCAGGGTCGCGTATTGCAGGCAAAAACGAACTGCATAGACGTTTGCAAGTAGACGAATTTACTGGCGAACCTCGTCTTGTGTTCTTTAACACTTGTACGAACATTCTCTCGGAACTTCCCATTCTGCCTTTGGACCGCAACAATCCAGAAGACGTTGACACTCGTGCCAATGACCATGGATATGACGCTCTTCGTTACGGCATTATGAGTCGTCCTCGCAGCAGCAATTGGGACTATTCTCCTGATACAGATTTTGGTGGCTTTACACCAAGTGACAGTCAATTTGGCTATTAAGGAATACAATGGAAGACACAACTCCGCATTTTGATAGTGATGCATCTGCTTCTCTGGCAGATAAAGCAAAAGACACAGTATACGATCCCAAGATTGGTCAAGTTGTGTCTTTTGTTATGGAACGATTTAACAAGAGTGAGACTGCTCGTCATGGTGACGAACAACGATGGCTGACAGCTTATCGCAATTACCGTGGTATCTACGGCGATGATGTGGCGTTTACCGACACAGAGAAATCGCGTGTATTTATCAAGGTTACTAAAAACAAAGTACAAGCTGCTTATGGCCAAGTTACCGATATTCTTTTTGGATCATCCAGCTTCCCTATCAGTGTTAATCCTACTGCACTTCCTGATGGTGTCTCTGAGGACGTTCATTTTGACATTTCGCCTCAAGCTGCCCAAGCGGCACCAGAGCTAAAGAAAGCGTTTGGCAAGAAGACTTCTGGTTCATTCTTGATGGGCAGCACTGCACAGCCGGAAGCTCTCAAACCCGGTGAAACTATTCAGCAGTACAGTGCTCGACTTGGCGCTATGGCGGATCAGCTTGCACCTGTTGCAGATCGTCTTGTTGAAGGACCGGGCACAACGCCCACTTCTGTAACTCTGTCTCCTGCACTTGTTGCAGCTAAGAAGATGGAAAAGAAGATCAAGGATCAACTCGAAGAAGCAGGCGCGTCAAAGCAACTTCGCTCATTCGCGTTTGAACAAGTGCTGTTTGGTACAGGTATCCTTAAGGGTCCGCTGGCTATCAACAAAGAGTACCCAAAATGGAACGACAATGGTGAATACACACCGCTGATCAAAACGGTTCCGATTACCTCGCACGTATCTGTGTGGAACTTTTACCCTGACCCTGATGCAACAAGCATGGATGACTGTGAGTTCGCAATTGAGCGTCACAAGCTGTCTCGCTCTCAAATGCGTAAGCTGAAACAGCGCCCTCACTTCCGTGCAAATGCTATTGACACTGCCATTGCTTCTGGTGAAAACTACATCAAGAAGTATTGGGAGTCCATCATGGAAGACGATGACGATGGCACCAAAGCTGTTCGTTACGAAGTGTTCGAGTTCTGGGGTTACGTAGACACCGAGGTTCTTGATTCGTATGGCCTCGCTATTCCCAAAGAACTGCGTAACATGGATCAGCTTAACGTCAACATCTGGGTGTGTAACAATCAAGTTCTGCGTCTTGTTATGAACCCGTACAAGCCTACCATCATTCCGTACTTTGCAGCACCGTGGGAAGCCAACCCGTACAGCTTCTTCGGCATCGGCCTTGCAGAAAACATGGCTGACACACAAATGCTGATGAACGGCTTTATGCGTATGGCTGTTGACAACGCTGTGCTTAGCGGTAACTTGGTGTTTGAAGTTGATGAAACGAACCTTGTTCCGGGCCAAGACATGAAAGTGTATCCGGGCAAAGTGTTCAGGCGTCAAGGTGGTGCACCGGGTCAAGCAATCTTTGGCACAAAGTACCCCAACGTGTCAAACGAAAACTTGCAGCTTTTTGATAAAGCACGTGTACTGGCAGACGAATCAACGGGCTTCCCTTCGTTCGCACATGGCCAAACTGGTGTGAGTGGTGTTGGACGTACTGCCTCTGGTATCTCGATGCTTATGAGTGCAGCAAACGGAACGCTCCGTACTGTGGTTAAAAACATTGACGACTATCTGCTTGCACCTCTCGGTAAAGCCTTCTTTAGCTTCAACATGCAGTTTGACTATGATGAAGAGATTAAGGGTGATCTGGAAGTCAAAGCTGGTGGTACAGACTCGCTGATGGCGAATGAAGTGCGTTCGCAACGACTGATGCAATTCCTGCAAGTGTCGCAGAACCCCGCACTGCTTCCGTTCATCAAAGCTGACTACATTCTGCGTGAAATTGCACGTTCGCTTGATCTTGACCCCGATAAGGTCACGAACAACATGGCAGACGCAGCAATCCAAGCTGAAATCTTCAAGAAGTTTGCACCTGCACTTCCGCAAGGCCCAGCGCCCACTGGTGAAGGTGTTCCAGCAGTAAGTGATACAAGTGGGGCTGGTGGAGCAAACATTGGCATTGGCCAAGCTCCCACGCCTTCTGAACAAGGTTTTAGCGGTAACGCACCGCAGGGTATGCAGTAATGACCGTAGCAGGTAAAATGAAACACTATGTGAGCCAGATGGATTTCTGGCTTGCATTTACAGAAGAGCTTGACGAAAACATTGAGCAGTCTCGTCGTGTTCTTGAACAAGCAACTGATGTGACACTTATCCACCGTGCACAAGGTCAGATCGAAGCATACAATAAGCTAAAACGTATGAGGGACAAGTACATTGGAAAATGATGTCATAACTCCGACAGCAGCACAGGGACGCACTGCGGAAGAAATCATTGCTGCCGCAGAAGCAAACAAGACTGCTAAGCAAACGGAAGATGCTTTTGGTGATACCGCTGCATACTTGGCAGAGGACTCCTTCGAGAGCGCACTACAGCGCCTTGAGAACGCAGGTACTAGAAAAGGTATAGCTGGGTACATGCGGGAGCCGGGAAGCCTCTTAGAACAGGGCTACAACACCGCTGTGGGGTATCTGGCTGACACTGGTTTGGCAGGTGTTGAACTTTCTGATGCAGCATTGAAGTATGCCATCGGGCTGGGTACTGAACTTGTACCATTCCAAGACGCACAAGAAGAACAGCGTTTGGCTCGTGATCTGGCTGGTATGGTTGACTATGCAGCAATGGCATCGCCTGCAAACGTAACGTCAAAGGTCGATGATACGCTGAAAGCACTTCCTCGTGCAGTCCCTGAGGTTGTGCGTCATGAAAGTGGTGCTGTCCCGATTCCTCGCTTTCGTACTCGTGGTGAAACTGCACCTGTGCCCCATTACGAAGACATTAAGTTCAGCAGCCCAACACTTGAGACAATTGACAATATCACATATCCAAAAGACGGTATCTTTGGTTCCAGCTTTATCTCTGAACTAAAGTCCACCAAAGGTGTGCGTCCTGCTGAACTAAGCGCCATGGAACTTAAACTTGAGCCTAAGCGCCGTTACACCAAAGAGGAACTGAGGGATATTGTTGCTCCGCAAGTGTACGATGTGACATTTGTTGATACAAAGCCTCGATACCAAGATTATCAACGTATGTTCCCCGGCAACAATGACGCAGGTGGTATTGCGCCAATTCAGTACTTCGAGTGGACAGCAGACGCTAAGCGTCCAAGTGGCGGAAGCATTAAGCCTAATCGCAAGCATTACGATAGTGATAACATTCTGTTTCATACACGTGGCACAGTTGGCGTAGATATTGAGACTGGTAATCGCGTATACACAGTTGAAGAACTTCAAAGTGACCTTCTGCAAGGCGGATTTTCCACAGAAGCAGATACAACAAAGTATGATGTGGAAGCCACAG
>JACCEC010217561.1_pt1 | contig 10874 bp, 9 predicted proteins | sample 7450121 | NCBI WGS metagenome assembly JACCEC01 (sample SAMN15323455, study PRJNA562643) | freshwater metagenome | isolation source: river surface water | place: USA:Blue River Watershed | collected 2017-08-18 | reverse complement strand
TATCGTTTTGTGGAACGGCAATCCGCTTTCTGTTTACACCCGGCCCGACAAAGTCTGGATCGACGGCGCGCTGATGTATGATGCCGCCGACCCTCAAAAGCGCCCGGTAGCAGATTTTGAACTAGGGCAGCCCGGCGAAGGGGACGTGAAATGAAGCATCTTCTTCTTGCCGCAGCCGCGCTTCTTGCGGCACCAGCGGCCGCTGAAACTTTGGCGATTACCGGCGGAAAATTGGTGGTGGGAGATGGCTCCGCCCCTGTCGACAACGGCGTGGTCATTATCACCGATGGTCGGGTTGTGGCGGCCGGCGCAAAGCTTGCCGTGCCGGCGGGCGCGAAGCAGATTGATGCCACAGGCAAATGGATCACGCCCGGCATTGTCGCTGGCTTCAGCCGGCTTGGTCTGGTCGCTGTCGATGCCGTCGCGCCGACCAATGATACCGCAGCGCAACGTTCGCCGTTCAACGCATCACTTGATGTTGCGCCCGCGATCAACCCGGATGTGGCGGCCATCGCCGTCAATCGGGCCGCGGGCATCACGCGGGCGATCGTTTCGCCTGATGCCAGCAATGTCATTTTCGGCGGGCAAGGGGCGGTCATCGATACGGGGGCAGATTTCGACGCTGTAACCAAGACCAAGGCGTTCCAGTTTGTTGAATTTGGGGAATCGGGTGCCCGGATCGCCGGTGGATCTCGCCCCGCGCTTATCGCTGCGTTCAAGACGGCTCTTGGCGAAGCAGCGGATGCCGCCAAAGGCATTTTCCCGGACAATGCGCTGCTCAAAAGGCAAGATGCGCTGGCGCTTGTCCCCGTGCTCAACGGGACGATGAAGTTGCTCGTTCATGTGGAAAGCGCGCCAGACATTTTGGCGGTGCTGCCCTTGAAGAAAGTCTACCCAACATTAAGTCTCGTTCTGGTTGGCGCGAACGAGGGCTGGCGGGTTGCCCCGCAGATCGCATCCGCAAAAGTGCCTGTGCTTGCCTCTGCGCTCAACGATCTGCCTGACAGTTTTGAACAGCTGGCAGCCACCCAGTCCAATATCGGCCGGATGCGGGCGGCGGGGGTTAAAGTGGCCATCGGCATGATCAACGATAACGAGGCCCGTCAGGCGCAACTGAGCATGCAATATGCGGGCAATCTGGTTGCGCTTTCAAAGATGCCAGGGGCCACTGGCCTTTCTTGGAGTCAGGCCTTTGCCACCATCACCTCTGTCCCCGCAGAGATTGCGGGGCTCGGGGCTGAGATTGGGTCGTTGCGCCCCGGGCGGCGCGCCGATGTTGTGCTGTGGGATGGCGACCCGCTTGAAGGGATGAGCGGCGTTACCGATGTTTGGATTGATGGGGTTAAACAGCCCTTGCCCACCCGTCAGACACGGCTGCGCGACCGGTATCTTATCCCGAATGAAGGGGCGTTGCCGAACGCTTATGATCGATAAGGGCTGTCAGCTCGTCGGTCAGGTTCGTCGCGCGGCCGCCTTATCGTTCATACCGGCGTAATACGGGCCGACTATTGGCACGAATTATGTTCGTTTCTCCACGCCATTCCTTTTTTCCGACAGGGGGCCTTCTTGCCTCTGTTGCTCTTCTGCCCGCTATCGCAGCCGCTCAAACCAACCCCGAGCAATGGGAGGATAAACAGGAAATTATTGTCACAGCACCGTCCATGGCAGGATCCGTTGCTATCCCAATCCCGGCGGATGTTGTGCTCGATGCGGGGGCGATCCAGAGCTATGGTGTGTCGAGCGTGGCTGACCTGCTGACCGCGCTTTCAGCACAAACACGGTCGGGCCGGGGGAGAGGCGCGGGCCGGCCGGTTGTTCTTTTAAATGGGAAGCGCATTTCCGGCTTTGCAGAATTACGGGATTTTCCGACCGAGGCCATTCAGCGGGTTGAAATACTGCCCGAAGATGCCGCGCTGCGTTTTGGCTATGCAGCCGATCAGCGGGTCATCAACTTCATTCTCAAACCTGGCTTCAACGCCGTGACGCTTGAAGCAGAACTTGGCACCCCCACCCAAGGCGGGCGCACCGATCAAGAGTTTGAGGCGGGGCTGGTGCGGATTGGTGACAAGGGCCGGATCAACTTGGACGCTGAATATACCCGTTACGGCGCGATTTTGGAGAAGGAGCGGGGCATCAGCGCCGCGCAGCCCGATCAAACAGCCTATCGAACGGTGGCGCCCTCGCTTCGGTCGCTTAAGCTCAACAGTGTCATCAACCGAACGCTTGGGGGCGGGGTAGATGCAACCCTCAGCATGCAGCATGATCAATCGGACACCCAATCCCTGCTGGGTCTGCGCCCAGACGTGGGGGGCAGCGACCCGATCAAGCGCGATGTGAAGGTGCGGACCCTCTCGGCGGGGCTTAGCCTTGATGGTCGCGCAGCGGGATTTGGCTGGACGGCGACAGGCAGTGCCGAGCGGACCACCACGACCAATTTGACCGATCCATCGGGGATCACCGCAACCGGCCGGGATGCGGCGCGGGCGCGCTTGGCCTCTGGCGCCGCGAGCCTATCGGCCACCGGGCCGCTGATGTCCCTTCCGGCTGGCCCTGCGACGATCAATCTGACCATCGGGGTCGACGTCAAAGATATTGAAAGCCGCGCTGTTCGAGCGGGTAGCGAGAGCTCTGGCGATCTTGGCCGGGATGAATATCTGGCGCGCGTCAACCTTGACCTGCCCCTCACCAGCCGACGTCGCGCCGTGGCCTCGATGCTGGGCGATGTCTCCCTTAACCTCAACGGCAGCTATCGCGACTTGTCGGATTTCGGCGGCTTAAAAAGTTTTGGCTATGGGGTGAATTGGTCTCCTTTCAGTGGTGTCACCCTATTGGCCAGTCGTGTGCGGGAAGGCATCGCTCCAACGCCCGCGCAATTGGGCGACCCCCTGCTTATCACCCCCAATGCCCTTGTGTTTGACTATGGGAGGGGAGAGACGGCGCTGGTTTCCCTAACCACCGGCGGCAATATCGGGCTGCAGCAAGAAACCCGGCGCGACACCAAATTTGGCCTGACCTATGAACCGAAATGGCTTGAGGGTCTGACGGTCACGGCCAATTATTTTCGCAACCGTACGACGGATCCCATCGCTGCCTTCCCGGCGCTTCTGCCCGCGATTGCCGCTGCCTTTCCCGAACGGGTTACCCGTGATGCGGAGGGTGCGCTGGTCGCGCTTGATCAGCGGGCGCTAAACTTCTTGGCGTCACGCAGCGATCAGTTGCGGTGGGGCTTGAGCATGCAACGGCAGATTGCAGCTTCTGGCCCGCCAGCAGCCCGTGGTGCCGCCTCAGCCAGCTTTGGTCCCTTTGGGCGCGGGCAGGGCGGTCGCTGGTCCTTATCTGTCTATCACACGCTCAAATTCTCGGATGAGATTGATCTGGCCTTGGGCGGCCCCCGCCTTGATTTGCTCAAAGGGGCGGCAATCGGCCAAACTGGTGGCACGCCGCGGCACATGATCGAAGTCGAGGGCGGTTGGTTCAATCGCGGAATTGGGGTGCGGTTAAATGGCACGCACCAAACTGCCTCATCAGTCCAAACGACCAATCGGGCAGGGGATTTACGTTTCTCAGACCTGACAACGCTCAACCTTCGGTTGTTCCTCAATTTTGATCAAAAGCGTGCCTTGGTGGCGGCCGCGCCGGTGCTGAAAGGGGTGCGCCTTGCGCTGCGGGTGGATAATCTCTTCAACGATGTTCAAAAAGTCCGCGACACGGCGGGCCAAATACCCCTGCGCTATCAGCGCGGCTATATGGATCCGGTCGGTCGTCGGGTGGAAGTGAGCCTGCGGAAAATTTTCTAGCGTTCCGCCCGCTTCCTCGGCACACTCTTAAAGCGTTGGGCAGAGGAGGGTTTGATGCTTGAGCTTGTGTTGGCCGCGACGGCCTTTGTGGGCACCCATTTCTTGATGTCGCACCCGTTGCGCGCGCCGATGGCAGGCCGCCTCGGGGAAAATGGATTTCGGGGTGTCTATTCCCTTGTTTCGCTCGGCACTTTTTTCTGGGTGGTGCAGGCGTTTCGCGCGGCGCCGGTCGGGGCTTATTTCTGGACACCGGGCGATGGCATCTGGGCTGTCGCGAGTGGGCTGATGCTTTTTGGGTCGATCTTGTTCATCGGCTCGTTGATTGGCAATCCCGCCATGCCTGCGCCAGGTGCTGAAGCTGCGGCGGCGAAGCCGGTTCATGGTGTCTTTCATATCACCCGCCACCCGATGATGTGGGGCTTTGCGCTCTGGTCGATCACCCATGCGCTGGTTGCGCCTTATGCGGCGAGCCTTGTTCTCACCCTTGGCCTATTGTTGCTCGCGCTCGGGGGTTCGGCGGGGCAGGATGGTAAAAAGGCGGTGCTGATGGGCGCGGCATGGCAAGGCTGGGCCGCGCGGACAAGCTTCTGGCCGTTCGCTGCGCAGCTTTCTGGCAAGGCCAGCTGGCGCACGGCTTGGCCGGGGCTGACGCTGGTGCTGGCAGGGGTCGTGATCTGGTTGATTGCGACCTATGTCCACCCGATGCTGGGCGCGCCCATCGCCGGGATTTGGCGCTGGCTTTAAGCGTCCCTCGGTGCCGCGTCATCGGCCCGTTTTGAGATCGTCGCCGTCACCGCCATATCCATCGTGACATTACCCAAGGTTCGCATGATGTCGGGGAAAGTCTCCACCGCGATCAGCAGGGCCAGCGGCTCGACAGGCACGCCCATCGCCAAGGCAATGGGCGCGATGGAAGTCACGAAGCTGACCGTGCCCGGCAGGCTCACCGCGCCAAGGGTCGTTGTGGCCGCCGCCGCGACGCCTGCGGCCAAGACCCATGGTGACAATTCCACCTGCATCCAATGCGCGACATAGATTGCCACGGCGAGGTTCATCGCAGGCCCTGTCGCGCGGAAAATCGCTACGGCTACGGGCATCACCAGATCGGCCGTCGCTGCAGGCACCCCGAGCGATGCGACGCCCCGCAGCATCGCGGGGAGGGAAACCAAAGAGGATTGGGTAGAGATCGCGACAGCCTGCGCAGGGATGGCGGCGCGGAAGAAGCGAAGGGGGTTCTGCCCACCGCAAAGATAGGCAAGCGCGAACGACAGCAGCCAGATCACCGTGCCCGTCGCTGTCACGATCGCGACATAATGCGCCAACGCTCCCAGCGCTGCCGTGCCCGCTTTCGCGCCCACAACATAGGCAAGCGCAAAGACGCCAATCGGCGCCAGCGCCAACACCCAGTTGATGACGATCAGCATCGCATCGCCCAACGCTTCGAACACCCCGCCAATTAACTGGCGCTTTTCGTCGGGCAAGCGGATCACGGCGAAAGCAAAGGCCATGGTGAAGACGATGAGCGGCAGGATTGCATCATTCGCAGCCGCGTTGATTGGATTGGTCGGCACAATCGCGCGGACAAATTCGGCAAAAGGCTTCACCTCGCCGGTGGCGGGCGCCATCGACAGCGCTGATTTGAGCGCCGCTCCAGCCTCAATGGGCATGGGGAAGGCCACAAGCAGCGCCGGCGTGACAAAGGCCGCCATGGTGGCGGAGCCCCAAAGGATCACTATCATTGTGACAACTGCCCGAAGCGCGAGCTTACCGGCGCGCGCGGCAGCGGCCGTCTGGGCAATGCCAGTCACAAGCAGCGCCACCACCAGCGGGACGACCGTCATCCGCAAGCCATTGAGCCACAGCGTGCCAACAATATCAGCAAATTCCGTGAGGCTATGATGCACGGAATCAAGGCTGATCCCCAGCGCCAGCCCCAGCACCAAGGCCGCCAAGATAACCGATGCTTTTGACATGCTTGTTTTCCCCGATCAGCTTGGTGATACACGTCCGATAAGGAGAGGCAAATATGACCAACGCTTTGTGTGCCCGGCTGGGCATCGAATTTCCGCTGTTCGCCTTTAGCCATTGTCGCGATGTCGTGGCCGCCGTGTCGAAAGCGGGTGGCTTTGGTGTGCTCGGCGCGACCGCGTTCAACCCGGAAGAGTTGGAAGTTGAGCTGCAATGGATCGACACCCATGTCGACGGCAAGCCTTATGGCATCGATGTATTGATTCCCGAAAATCTGAGCGTGAAGAACGAGAAGGATCTCACCTCCAAAAAACTGGCAGAGCGGATTCCGCCCCAGCATCGGGAATTTGTCGATCATCTCTTGAAGGCCCATGGTGTGGAAAGCGCGGGCGAACATGCGCGTGCGCGCAGCGATGATGCGCCACCGCCTTTTTGGCCCGAGGAAGCGATGGAGCTCCTCCGCGTCGCCTTTAATCACCCGATCCGCATGATCGTGAACGCACTCGGCGTCCCGCCCAAGGAAATGATCGAGATGGGCCGCGCGCATGATGTGCCCGTGGGTGCCTTGGCCGGGGCGAAGGAACACGCCCTCCGCTTGGCGGAAGCCGGCTGCGATGTCATCGTCGCGCAGGGCGGCGAAGCAGGGGGGCATTGCGGCGAAGTTTCGACCATTGTCCTCATTCCTGAAGTCGTGCGCGCCCTAAAGGCAGCGGGGCATGATGTGCCGGTGCTGGCGGCAGGTGGGATTATGACCGGCGCGCAAATGGCGGCGTGCATGGCGATGGGCGCGGCGGGCGCGTGGACCGGCTCGGTCTGGCTCGCGACCACCGAAAGCGAATGCTCGCAGATTTTCCGCGAAAAGATGGTCGCCGCCCGCTCGCGCGACACGGTGCGGTCCAAGGGGCGGACGGGCAAATATTCCCGTCAGCTGGTTTCGGCATGGACCGAGGCGTGGGAAGGGCCGGACAGCCCCGGCGCGCTCCCCATGCCGATGCAGTCGCTGATTGCCGAACCTGCCATCCACAAGGCGACCAAGGCCGCTGAAGGCGGCAATGAAAAGGCGCGCGAATTGGTGACCTATTTTGTCGGGCAGGGCGTGGGGCTGGTCGATAACATCGTCTCGGCGCGCTCGGTCGTGCAGGACTTTATGGAGGAGTACGCCGAGGCTGTGGAGCGGTTGAACGCGTCCATCGGCTGAGCCTAGCCCTCCCCCTCCCGCATGCGGGAGGGGTCAGGGGAGGGCTTTCCGCCTGTCGTTTGACCGCCTATATCCTCCCCAACAGATAAACCGCTTTTCGAAAGACTTTACATGTCCAGCTACGAAGCCCGCCTTGCCGCCTTGCGTGACCAGTTAAAGGCGGATCGGGTTGACGGCTTTGTCGTCCCAATTTGCGATGAGCATATGTCGGAATATGTGGGGGCCTATGCGCAGCGGCTCGCATGGCTGACGGGCTTTGGTGGGTCGGCGGGCTCGGCGGTCGTGCTGCCCGAGGAAGCCGCGATCTTTGTCGATGGCCGATACACTATTCAGGTGCGCGAGCAGGTCGATGGGCGGCTCTGGTCGTATCAATCGACAATGGAAACAAGCATTTCCAAATGGCTGGCCGAGCACGCACCCAAGGGCGCGCGGATCGGCTATGACTCTTGGCTCCATACCAAGACGTGGGTCGAGGCCGCGACCAAGGCGCTTGCCGAGAAGGGCGCAGAACTCATCGCGGTCGATCATAACCCGGTCGATCAAATCTGGGCGGATCAACCGGAACCCTCTGGCGCCAAGCTGATGGTGCTTGAGGACCAGTTCACCGGCCAGTCCTCCGCCGATAAGCGGCAGCAGGTCGCCGATTGGCTGGTCAAGGAAAAGCTCGACGCCGCCATTATCAGCGCGCTCGATTCGGTGGCGTGGGTGTTCAACATCCGGGGCAGCGATGTGGAGCGGACGCCGGTCGCGTTGTCCTTCGCGGTACTCAATAATGACGGCACGGCGGACCTTTATGTCGATCCGGCTAAAGTGGATGACAAGGTCGTCCAGCATCTTGGCAATGCCGTGCGCGTGCACGACCGCGCCGCCTTTACGCCCGCGCTCGCGGCGATGGCGGGCAAGCGCGTGGCGGTAGATCCGGAGCGGGCGGTGTCGGCGATCTTTGCGCGCCTATCACAAGGCGGGGCAGAAATTGTTGAACTGCGCGATCCGACCGTGCTCCCCAAGGCGATCAAGAACCCCGTGGAGCAAGCGGGCCACCGTGCCGCGCAGAAGCGAGATGGCGCGGCGCTGACGCGGTTCCTCCATTGGATGACGATGGAAGCGCCAAAAGGCGGCCAGACCGAGCTGTCGGCCGCTGCCAAGCTGGAGGAGTTCCGCAAGGCCACGGGTAAGCTCGTCGACCTGTCGTTCGACACGATTTCAGGCGCCGGCCCCAATGCCGCCATCTGCCATTATAAGGTCGATGAGGCGAGCAACCGGGCGGTGGACCCGAACAGCATCTACCTTGTCGATTCCGGCGGCCAATATTTTGACGGCACGACGGACGTGACCCGCACGATCTGGATCGGGCCGGGAGAACCCACAGCGGAAATGAAGGACCGCTTCACCCGTGTGCTCAAGGGCCATATCGCGCTTTCCCGCGCCATCTTTCCAGAAGGAACGCGCGGCAGCCAGCTTGATACGCTCGCGCGGCAATATTTGTGGGAAGTAGGCCTCGATTATGCCCATGGCACCGGCCACGGCGTCGGCGCGTTCCTCTCGGTACATGAAGGGCCGCAGCGGATCGGTAAAGGGGCGGGCGGTCAGGCGGGGACCGAAGAGGCGCTCGTCCCCGGCATGATACTCTCCAACGAGCCCGGCTATTACAAAGCGGGCGAATATGGAATTCGCACGGAAAATCTCGTGCTGGTGGAAGAGCGGGAAATTGAAGGCGCAGAAGGCCGCTATTTCGGGTTCGAAAACCTGACCTTTGCGCCGATTGATCGCACGCTTGTTGAAACTAGCCTCCTCACCCGCGACGAATTGCGCTGGTGGGATGAATATCACGCCAAGGTGCTAGAGATTGTCGGCCCGCAGATCGACGGTGCGGCGCGCGATTGGCTGAAACAGGCCTGCCAGTCGCTCGGCTGATCAGGCAGGTCGCTTCCGCTTTTTGTTGATCTGCCATCATTGTTCATGTAATGTTCTCATCTTTGAACAACAGGAGAGAAAGCATGATTGGCTATGTGACTGTTGGTACAAATGATTTGTCTAGGGCTGCGCAATTCTACGATGCGCTCGCGGCTGAAATGGGCGTTGGCCGGATGATGGAATTTGAGAATTTCATTGCTTGGGGAACGCCGGGCGGCGGCGCGGGTATTGCGGCCACGCGCCCTTATGATGGTCAGCCCGCAACGGTGGGTAACGGTGTCATGATCGCACTGGAAGCGCGGGACAAGGCGCATGTGGACCGGCTCTATACAATTGCTATTGCGCACGGAGGCACATGTGAGGGGCCCCCCGGCCCCCGGGGCGAAACGTTTTACGCAGGCTATTTCCGCGACCCGGATGGGAATAAGCTGAATGCCTTCGTAATGTCCTGATCTCAAGCTGATTCTGGCAGAGTTCAGCCGGGTAAGGTCGCATGAGCGGTTCAGGCGTCACGTTGCCTGTTTGTAGGATGCGACCCGGCCTCTTCTACCGGGACCTCGCGCTGCTGGTCCTTGCGTTTGCGCAAATTGGCCCGCAGCGCTTCAGCGAGGCGGCGGGCGCGTTCGGGATCATTCTTGCTCATTTCCTGTCCATTTGGCGCGATGTGCTTGACCCGTCCATAGCTTTTGTCCATAGGCGCGCGTCATTGCGGTCGCCTGTTGTTCCGGGCCGTCCCTTTAATGGTCACGCTGCTGTAGCTCAGTGGTAGAGCACTCCCTTGGTAAGGGAGAGGCCGCGAGTTCAATCCTCGCCAGCAGCACCATTGCCTGATCGGTTGCTTGACCCGCCCGATCCTGCCCGCCAAGACACGGGCCATGCGTTTCTTTTCCGACAATGCCGCAAGCGTCCATCCAGCGGTGATGGAGGCGATGGCCTGCGCGAACAGCGTTGACACGGCCTATGATGGCGATGCGATCAGCCACTCGCTGGATGCCTTGATGTCTAACCTCTTCGAGACGGATGTCACCGCGATCTGGGTTGCCACGGGGACGGCCGCGAATTCCTTGGCCTTGGCGAGCCTTTGCCCGCCTTATGGCAGCATCCTCTGCCATAAAGACGCGCATATCCAGAATGACGAATGCGGAGCGCCCGAATTTTACACGCATGGTGCCAAGCTCACTCTGATCGAAGGGGTGGGCGCGAAGGTGACGGCCGACGCGCTCAAGGTCAAGCTCGCGGCAACGCCAGGCGGGGTGCACTGGGCGCAGCCTCATGCGCTTTCGATCACCAACGCGACTGAATATGGTCGGGCGTATACGCCCGATGAAGTGGCGGCGCTGGGTGAGATCGCAAAGGCGCATGGTCTGGGCTTCCATATGGATGGTGCCCGCTTTGCCAACGCGGTAGCGACAATTGGGTGCAGCCCGGCGGACGTGACATGGCGTGCGGGCGTTGATGTTATTTCCTTTGGTTTCACAAAAAATGGCGGCATGGCAGCCGAGTGCTTGATCTATTTTGATAAAGCCAAGTCAGCAGGCGTCGTCGAACGGCGCAAGCGCGCCGGGCATTTACTTTCCAAAGGCCGATACCTGGCCGCGCAGATCGTTGCGCTGGTCGAAAATGACCGCTGGCTCACCAATGCGCGTGCCGCCAATGCCGGGGCGCAAAGATTGGCGGCAGCGTGCGGCGCGCGGTTGCTTCATGCGGTGGAAGCCAACGAAGTTTTCGCGCGGATGACGGCAGACGAAGCAGCTCGGCTGCGCGTGCAAGGCTTCGACTTTTACGATTGGGCAGAAGGCGAAGTCCGCTTTGTGGTCAGTTGGGATCAGCCCGAAGCAGAAATTGCTGCCTTTGCTGAAGCGATTGCGGCGCTGTGATCGACCGCCAGCCTTCCTTTTTTGCGCCGCGGGTTTTGTTCCCCTTCCTGATCGTGACGTTGATCTGGGGGTCGACATGGTTTGTCGTGCGCGGTCAGATTGCCGAAGTGCCGCCCAGCT
>JACCEC011633287.1_pt1 | contig 10877 bp, 7 predicted proteins | sample 7450121 | NCBI WGS metagenome assembly JACCEC01 (sample SAMN15323455, study PRJNA562643) | freshwater metagenome | isolation source: river surface water | place: USA:Blue River Watershed | collected 2017-08-18 | reverse complement strand
GTTGTTTTTCCCACCAAGGATCAACTGTTTCTCTCCATTCTCTATCTTCTTTTGTTAGACCCTCTAACTTCTGTCTATCCCATCCAAACATAACACTTGCAATATCCTTAATTGCTCCTGCAAAACTAATCTTTACAAAACCATATTCTGAAATTAAATAATTGGCAATGGTATCTTTACCAGAGCCTTGGAAACCACATATTGAAACAATTGTCATATTAGTATATTATTTTTAGATTATTTTTAGATTTTTGTGTTATTAATTTATTTTTATATTATTAATCTAAAATTTGTTTTATAATCTTAATTTTTTGAAAAATCGAACAAAAAGTTTTTGTAATGATATAATAAGGTATTTTATAAATATGAAAATAGATGATTGCAAAATAACGAAGAAATTAGGACAAGGTATGTTTGGAACAGTATATGAAGTTAAGTGTAAGAACACTAATAAAAAATTTGCATTAAAAGTTGAACATATTTTACCTACAGATGTAAAAAAAAATTTTGGATCTGTATTTTGGCGTGAAATTGAATTTGCTAATACGATGGGTAAATTATATCCTGACCATTTTATGAAATTATATGATTACGATATTGTTGATAAATGTACTCACAAACAAGAGTATAGTCAAGATCCAAAACTGTTTTCTGAAACTGCTCAAGAAAGTTTTAAAGACTTTAGTAAAAGTAAGTACTGTTCTAGAAAATTATATGCATTTGTGGATACAACATTATACAATGAATTCAAAAACAATGATTTTTCAATGAAAGAAAAGTATTCAATCATTGTTCAATACACCTATATTGTATATTTAATGAACAAGCATGGATTTGTTCATAACGACTTGCATAACCAAAATGTTGGTGTGAATTATACTACAAAAAAATATATAAATGTTTTTGGTAAAAAAATTCCTACATTTGGCAGGATGCTTTGTTTAATTGATTATGGAAGAGTTTTACATTCTGATTTCAAACTCGGTCATAATAAATTAGTTGATGAAAAAGAGGAAGTGTTATATGAGTTAAATATGGAATCTGAAATTAAACGATTTTTAGATTGGTTTGTTTATCAAAATGTTTATTATTATTTACCAGAATTAGAACCATTGAGGAAAAGTAAGAAAAGATCTGGAGCAAATCCAACATCATTAATGCAATACTATATGCCTGATTTATTTAGAACAAGAGCATTTGAAGTATTCAGAAAATCACAACAAAGAAAATATATGGAATATTTTTCACCATATTTAGATACACAATTCTTTTTGTATCAATTACTTTATCCTGAAAAATTTCAAAAATCTTTGTTAGGAAAAGATTTTAAAAAAGTAATACCTGATATAATTGCTCTTCCTATTCAAGATATTATTTTTATTTCTGATTATCCTGTAAAGAATCTTGAACAAAAAAAGTTTTTTATAAATTATTTCACATCATTTTTTGAAGATGTTGCAAATAATAATAAATAAAAAATAAAAATTACATAAACAAAAAACCTATTTAAAAACAAATTTTCAAAAAAGTATATAATTTTTTAAAAATGACCAATATTTGTAAGTTTTATTTAAAAGGCAATTGTAAACAAAGGGACAATTGTCAGTATATTCACGATTCTAAAATATGCAAGTTCTTCTTTTTTAATGGTTCTTGTAAAAAAGGTTCTGAATGCCAATTCAATCACAACTTTCGTTTGAATGAAAAAGGAATCAGTGTTCCAGTTAGTCCTGAAGAACAGAACAATACCATTCCTCTTTCTGAACTATCTATTGAAGAACCAATCACTCTTGTTAAAGTTGAAACAGAAGTAGTTCTAAAAGAACCAATTTCAAACCATTCACAAAATTCTAAAAAGAGCAATGATAATAACAGACACATAAACTACAACGACAGAAGAAATAATGAAAAATCAGATAATAATGATAATAACAGAAATAATAATAACAGAAATGACAATAACAATAACAGACACAGAAACAATTATGAAAGAAGAAATAATGAAAAATCAGATAATTATGACAACAACAGAAATGTTAGACAAAATAATGACAGACAAAATAATGACAGACAAAACAATAAAAGAAAACACAAAAAGAATACTGAGAACTTCAATCCTTCTCACGAACATTTGGATATGAACATTTTAGTTGGACTTGGTACTCGTAAATTGAGAGCAAATGATGTTGTTGTTTATCCTAATTTTTTGAATGAACCATCACCTGGCTACTTTTATGATAAACTCATTTCAGAAATGGAGCAATCTGGTGTGAGCCAAGATGATTTGTGGAAATTATGGCATGGTGATTCACATCTAATTGCAGATGACCATATTGGTTGGAAGAAGAAGGTACCAACTTTTGGTTATATTATCGATGAGATAAAACGCATTTTTAAGGTTGATGTTAAAAGTACCCGTTTTAATTGGTATAGAGACACAAATGAATGGAAACCTTTTCATTTTGATGCTGCTGCTGTCAAAGAAGATAAAGCAGCAACTCAAAACATTACTGTTGGATTATCATTGGGTAGAACAAGAGAAGTAGCATTTGAACACGCAAAAACCCGTACAACTGTTTGTATTCCTCTTCCAAACAATACTGTTTATTCATTTTCAAAGAATGTCAATATTGAATGGAGACACGGCATTCCTCAAGTACCTCCAGAAGAGTATGAAGAAAAAGGAAGAATATCAATCATTGCTTGGGGATGGACTGATATGGATGATTTCCCATCAAAGAAATAAATTTATCAAATTCGAAAAATAATTTTTTTGTTTTTATTTTTTTTTTACTTAAAAAAAATTCTGATATATAAATATATATTACAATATAAGCAAGTTAATTGTATATATCCCCGTTCAAAAAAATATAAACAATAATAAAAAATGACACTCAAGAAAAATCTATAAAACCACCAAAAATCTATAAAAACTAACAAAAATCTATAAAACTTAACAAAAATCTATAAAAACTAATAAAAACCAAAAGCTTATAAAAATTTATAAAAAACTTAAAAAACCAAAAAAATACATAACACTGTTTTATGAAAATACTTATAATCAGAACGGGTTACATTTATTTTCATTTCTTTAGTGATTCATATGATTCACTTTACAAATTAAAGATTTATTTTAATTCGAAGTAATATATCTATCTTCTCAAAATAAATTTTAGATTTTAAAAAAAAAGTATTATACCTATGTAAAAATATGAAAAAGTGTTTCTTGAGGCGTCTGCATCAATATTTTTAAGATATATTTAGAAGATACATGTTTATTTGTACATAGTACTTGGGTTATGTATTGTGACTTGGTCCTTTACATTAACTTGTAGAAAGTCTGAATTGTGGTAATAACTCTTTTAACCTTATTTATTTATATAATTTAATATAAATAAATCCCCAAATAAATACTCAATTCGTAAAACAATTTAAAGACAACAAAACAAGATTATATGAAAAGAATAACTTGGATATTTTATGTTTGGACTCAGTCTGTCTAAAATGTTTGTAGAAAGTCTAAATTGTGGTAATAACTCTTTTAACATATTTATTTATATAATTTAATATAAATAAATCCCCAATTCATAAAACAATTTAAAGACAACAAAACAAGATTATATGAAAGAATAACTTGGATATTTTATGTTTGGACTCAGTCTGTCTAAAATGTTTGTAGAAAGTTAAAGTGTGGTCATAGCTCTTTTTAACCTTAATGGTTTGAAACTGATTTCAAATCATTTAATTTATATGAAACATCCTAATAAAAACTTGGAAACACCCTTATAAAAACTTGGAAACACCCTTATAAAAACTGAAAAAACTATTGTCTAGTTTTGATTATATTTAATAAAAAAAGACACTATAAAATGTTTAAAAAAAGCGGTTCTAAAAAGGTTCTTTCATTAGATTGGACTTCTCTGGTTAATAACTTGGAGGAGACAGAGCGTGAAATTGAGAAGTCTTCAAACAAATATCGTTTATCGAAACTAATGCAAAAAGGTGCTTGTTTTCGTTGTATGATAGGAGTTTGTAATATTCCTAATAAAAAACACGCGTTTAGTGAATATCCTGCTGAAATTAGCGAATATTTGAAAAATCCTCTTAAAATAAAAGGTTTAGAACCCGTCATTAGACAGTGTTGCAATTGGAAAGAAGTTGGAAAACAGATTTTTTTTGGTACTTGTCTAAACGGATTGGTAGGAAACTGTAAAAACTGTTCTGAGGGTAGATATAAAACATTTATTTTTAACAACAACGAATACGTTTGTTGTTATGGTGTTGCGAATCCTAAAAATCCTAAAACCAATGTCTCTATTCACTTTGACTTAGAGTTTAAAACAAATGCAGACGGGTCTGGAATTGAAGAAGTATCTGTATTTCCTATTATAGGAAAAGACGAGTGCATAGGAAAAGACGATTCTGATATAAAAGAACTTTTTCCAAGCCTCGAATCGATTCAAACACCAGGTTCTACAACTTCATCGATTAAAACGGTTCCAAGTCAAAGCCCATTAACACTTTCATATGCAAATGCTGCAATAACCAAATCGTTTGATTCGTTTAGTGATTTTTTATCACCTAAAACACCTGTTGTAAAAAACCAATTCATAAACGAATATGCGATAATGGAACGTGAATACCACAACACTCCATTAAACAAATATAAAGTGTTCTATGATGCGTAGGGTTGAAAAATTGAAATATTTTTTGGCTCGATTATAATATATCTAATAAATAACTTTAATTTAATTAAAAAGAAGTAGAACTTATATTTAATATTAAATAAAAACTTCACAAACGATGGAAACAATAACCATCAATTTCGATTTGTATATGTTAGAGAACTGTCAAGTACTTGAACAACCTGAAGAATTATCAGGAACCATAATCAAATTTGTTTATTCCGTCGAATCAAACACTAATGATATATTGGTTTTCAAAGAAAAGAACAATCCTCTTCATATACGAATATATTTGCTAAATGACGACGGCGAAAAACCATTTAATTACTTTTTAAAAGAGAATGTTACATTTGAGTATTTGGAAGAAAATTTTGAAAACCCCAACTGGAATAATGAACTGTTCGAATCTATAATAAACGAAAGATTGGACTCTTATTCATCAGATGAGGAAGATGACGACTCACCATTAACAATAGAAGATATTGAGAAATTTCTCCGAGATGACGTTCTTAGAAGAAAATTTAATAAGTAAATAACCAAGTTTTTCATTAGCGAATTATAAATCAACAATAAATAAAATAAACAATAAATAAAATAAATAAACAAAATAAATAAACAAAATAACAGCACCCCAAACAATATTTATATAAAACAATTATTAATTGTCTTGATATAGATATTGTTTGGAGTGCTGTTATTTATTTGCTTATATATTTATTCATAATAGGTGTTTTGTTTCATTTCAGAGCATACAGATGCGAATATTTCATTTTGGACATCCTTTCTTTCAAATGTCATTATAAATTCTTCATTTGCCTGAACATCGTCAAGGCTGACATATTTGTCATTATTAAAATATCTAAATACACTTTCTAAATTAGAACATATTGTTTTTTTAATATAAAAACCATTTTGGTCAATAATCCATCTGTCGTTTAAATAATATTCAAATACTCTCGATTTACCTTTTTGTATTCTAAATGGAAAAGGATGTTTTTCATTTAGTTCATCAAAATATAAAGACCTTACAAGGACCATCATATAAGTTGGACATTTGAACGATAAAGTTCTTAAAACATCTTCTTTCGAAACTCTTGCAACCAACTCCTTAATAGTTGTTTGCGATGGATTTTTTAATTCATATTTATGTTTATCACTGCTTCTCCTAACAGTTTTTTCAAATTTTGATTCAATAGATATCAGTCTATCTTCAAATTCTTCAATCTTAGCAATCATATACTCCTGATTGCCTTCTATTTTTTCAAATACATTTTTTACATATCTCATAAGGTCCAGTATTGTTGGCTCTTTTAGGTCTTTGTTTGTGGTTAAGTCATTATTGTTTGATAAGTCTTTATTGGTTGTTAAATCTTTGTTGTTCAACTTTCTGTTTTCGCTTGAATTTTGCATTCTTTAAATTATAATTATTTCTGAAATTAAGATATTTAAATTGAAAAATAAAAATCATTTTTTATTAATTTATTATAAGAATCTGTTTGTTGATGAAATTTTATCTTTCTATTTATTAAGGAATATAAAACTATGGTGAAAAAGTCTGAGAAACCACATATTTTAGTTATACAAAAAATTAAAAACGACAAGAATATGCTAGACAATCCTGAAAAGTTATTGGCCGCAACAAAGGAATTTTCTCCTTTATCTGGTTCTGAACTTGAATATAACCCAAAACTTTGGAATGAGAATGACCACGTTAGAACAACCCATAACTGTTATTCATATGCTATGGGAAAGATTCGTAAGGGGTTAGATTCAAAAGCACAACCTGGATATGCATCTGGTTTCAATCATATTTCTAATTCTGACTATGATTGTAAACATTTTTATAGAAGAATGAAAAAAGATGTACCTGGTAGTTATCTTGAATCGTTCGATAAACCATGCTTGAAAGGTTTCTACAAAATCTTTTTTGTTCTTGACCCTAAGAATGATTACCATTGGTATAGAATGGATGCCGATGGATATTGGTCTCATAAACCAGGTTCAACAAATGCAACAAACCTAGATGCTAGCGGAGAAAAAATAAAAAATCCTAATCTGGCTAATAGAAAATATAATTCACTTAATTACTATAAACCTTGCTTTTTCGCTTGCGTTTATTCTGATTTGTCTAGGTCTTTGTCCAATATTTACAATCTTGACTGATAAGTCCAAATTTTGCTTTAGCACCAACCTAGACTAATAAGTCCATTTACTTCGAACCTTTCAACAATAATTTATTCTTTTCAATGTATGCTTCTCGAATCATTTTTTCGAGTTCTATTCTCTTTCTTTCATAGTTCTGAGTTCCTTTCTCTTTCTCCAACTCACCAATTTTTTTTTGAATCAATTCAATCTTTTTGTCTAAATACAAAACTTCATCTAGAATATTTGGTTTGAGTCCTGAATAGTTATTGTAAATCTTTTTTTGTTGAATTGTAGAATTATTTTTATATCTATTATTGAAATTATTGTTATGAAAACGCTTGTTATTAAAATTTTTATTTGGTTTTCTGTTAGCACTGTTATTGTTTGACTTATTATTGTAATTTTCTGATTCTAAATAATTATTGTTTGGATGGTTTATTCTAAAAACAAATTCATTTACTTTCTGACGACTTATTTCAATATATTTTTCATAAATTCTTTTTTTAGTATAAGTAATAAAATACAATAAATATAAGAAATTTTTGCTAAAAACCTTATAAAAATCCTCAATAAATTTTTCGTTATCATCATTGTCAAACATTCTTAAACTTTGAAAAATATCAAAATTAAATTGATTCATTACTTTTTTCAAATCAGACTCTGGTAGAGTTTTCTGTTTTGAATTTTTATTTGCTAAAAAATCAGATATTTTAATATTGAGAAAATCATTTTGAGGATAAAATGGATGTGGGAAAGGTTTTTCAATAAGAACATTTCCATTATCAACAAGATTGTTTGTGATATATGGATAAAAATAATCCCAACGCATTGAATTTACAAATAGAAGACCAGTTCTAGCAGCAAGTGTTTTTTTGTCAATAACAAGTTTAGATGTATCAATAATACTTAGTTTCTCAGGAGATAATTGTTTTTGTTTGTCCTTTCCATCCTTTTTTTTCTTTCCTTTCTGTAATTCTTTTTCAAGAATTTTTTTGAATAAATTTTTTTGATTACCACCAAACATTTTTTTTCTGAAATCTTGTTTGTATTGTTTATATTGTCTGTTATCTATATTATTTTTTTGTTGTTGGTTTTGGTGTTTATGTTGGTTTTGGAGTTTATGCTGGTTTTGGTGTTTCTTATGCTGTTGATCTTTTCCCTTTTGTTGTCCTGAAAATATTTTTTTTATATAACTTTCTAATGCTGGATAATGATAAAAAACTGAAAGTTTGGATGAATCTTTTCCAAACAGGTTTCCAACAAGTAATAAAAATAATATCCAAAATGCAAAACGTTTGTCCATTGATTGCATAGGAACAATTTCGGATTTGTCTTTATTAACAAATGATTCCCAAACTTGTTTATCATAAAAAGCATCAATTGTTGATTGATGCGCTGAAGAACTATTGTTCAAATTGTAGTTTGAATAATTTTTATTACTTAGTATTAACATATACGCGAAAAAGTATCGACCAAACAGTTCTCCTAATTTAAGTTTTAACCCGTCTGAATCAGAACTAGGTAAAAAAGTCATAAAATCTATTTTTGAATTTTGTGAATCAGGAATAAACTCAGATATTGCAAATTTAATATAAGTCTTTTTAATATTATTCAAAAGTTTATGACATACTTTTATGTTATCTTCAAAATAACTAATTTTAGATTTTATTGTTTTAACCAATTCTTGTTCAACATTTTCAGATTTTTCAAATAATCTTTCAAAATATTTTTCTAGAAAAAAATCAGTATCGTTCAACATATCAATATCATTATTTTGTAAATATGAACTCAATAAATTTGTTGGAATTACATCTATATAACAGTATTTTAAAAATAAATTTAAATCTTGTGAATTATCTACATCATTGTTTGCTTGAAAACATTTTTTGAAAAAATGAAACATACGTGCCGATTCCTTTTTTAATTTTGAATCTATTTTATTTAATTCACTCATATGTCCTCTATTATAATCGAATAAAAAACTTTTATTTGGATACCAAAGAAAAGTTTGAAATAATTAAATTTTATAAGTCTAATCAACCAAATCAAGAACTTTTTTCATTTGAATAAATGAAACAACATTCTCTTTATGGTCGAAAATCGTTTTTTTTGTTGATTTATCTTCGACTGTTCTGCTGTTATCAATAAAGTAAGCAGAGTTTGTTAGTAATTGGTACAAATAGGTTCTGAAGGAATTAGTATCTTCCATTTTTCGGAGCATTGAAACAAAAGTTCCTTTGAGACTTAAAAACTGTTTTTCTTGAATATCATTCTTGCGAAAAACACAATAAACCAAATTCTTTTTTGATTCCATTACTTTATCAAGTGGTTGGTCTTTACCTGATTCATAATAACCCTTTAAAGCGTGTTCTATAACAGGAAACCCATAAGTCTTTGATTCTGAACTATAAAGAAGATATATTTTTTTGCCTTTAATTCTGGATGCAAGAGTTGTCCAAAAATCAGTATGAGTAAATGAAAAAGATTCTATATTTTGGTATGAAAGATTATTTTTATTCACTGTTATTGTTTGGGTCTCTATTTTACGGGTTTTCTGAATAACTATTTCCTCATATTTGGCAACAAGTTCTTCATAGACATTATTAATTCTAGTTGAAATATCTTTGTCAAAAATCATATTTTGGGCTATTGTTCTTAAACCGGCTGCTTTTAAATAACTGAGTGTGGATGCTATACTTAAAACATCTCGTGATTCACTCAAAGACACTGTATCAATATTCTTTTTGGTCTTCAGTTCATATAAAATGTCCGATATTCTTCCTAGGTATATCGAGGAGTTCTTTAAATTCATGTTTATCTCTTCATAAAAATAATGATAAAGGAGTTCTTTATTCGATTGTGTTAGGTTATCATTCATTAATAAACTTTCAATACGATGAAGGTCATTAAAACATTCTATTGGTATTTCTTTTTGGAAAAGTTTTGTCATTGTCTGAATCAAAAACAAGTTTAGGACATCTTTCTTTCGTTGGTCCAAATAAAACTCATATAATACACGAGACATATTTAAAGTTGCTTCAGGATTATGTAAAAATGCACCTGTCTCAATGATTTCAGAATTAGAATACAAATCGTATTTGCGATTAGATAAGGAGAAAAATCGGAGAAGTCTTTTTTGGGAATCATTGTACTCTTTCTTTGAAGAATCATACGATGCAAATGGATTATATTCTAAAATGGCTTTATTACTAACAAGAAAACTTCCTTCAGGGATAAAACAATCAAAGTCGTTTCGCTTCATTCCATAACTGTTTTTATCCGTTCTCGCTGGAAGATATAATTCATAAAATTGATTCAACAAGTTTAGCCTAAATTTGAATAAAGATTTTTCAAGTAATGTGATGTAATCAAATGCTGCTGTGATATTCAGCGCTTTAAATCTTTTTTCAGGGCTCATTGAAATATCAATAATGATTTGATTCCATCTACGAATATATTCACGATGGATTTCACAAAAAAGGTTTATCATTACAAATGTGAAACAAGCACAAATATCAATAACGTGGGATTCCGAAAAATAACTTTCTTGTGCGACTGAAAAACCGTTTTCTATGATTCTTGTTAAAAGTTCGTTGTTATGAGCAAGTGTTGTTAAAACATCACGGGTTTTATTATCGACTTCACTCTTTTTCATTGGGAGAAAACGTTTTTCTTGGTCTGAATAAATAAATGGTATTAGATAATCCCTAATAACCTTTTTAGTCTTTTGATTCATCATAATGTCTTTTAAAGAGAAACTGATATCTCTAAAATGGTTTTGAATAATCTTTTTCCATTTTGAGTTCTCATTTATATTTGAACCAATATTGAGAACATTGTTGTTTCTTGATTTATTAGTTGTTTGGAATAAAAGGAATGTTATGTACTCTTCTGCGCCTGTATTTAACAAAGGAATATTTGAAACAATGTTTTTATTGACGTTCTGTTTGGCATTTGTTGTTGTAATATTCTTTGATGAAATATTTATGAGTTCGAGGAAAAATGAAACCATTGTTGAAGGAAGTGTTCCGTGGAACTCGGATGTAT
>JACCEC010759543.1_pt1 | contig 10878 bp, 2 predicted proteins | sample 7450121 | NCBI WGS metagenome assembly JACCEC01 (sample SAMN15323455, study PRJNA562643) | freshwater metagenome | isolation source: river surface water | place: USA:Blue River Watershed | collected 2017-08-18 | reverse complement strand
GTATTTTCTTATATGCCAATAAAAGCTAAATTACAAATTGTTACAAACAGCAACATTGCTGTATATGTTGGAAATAACGCCCTTGAAAATAATTACAATTCTTCAAACTATTTAATGTATTCTACAAGTCAGATAACAGAAATAAACCTTAACGCTGGATATACCCCTTTCAGAATATTATATGGAAATTCAATTGGCACGGGATATTTGAGATTTTATTTAAATGATTCAACAAACTGGTCTGGCTATATTTATGGAGATAGTATTCCTAGTTCTATAGATAATTATGTTTACAATGAATCTGAATATGATACATGGAATAATATAAGAATAAATCCTCTTTCAAAATATTGTGTACTTCATTTAAATTTTGAAGATGAAACTAATTTGCCAAATATTCCTAAAAGATTTGTTTTTAATAATGGAGTATTAGATTCTTTAAATAAAGTGAAAATTAAATTGTCATGAATTTCTTAAACTCTGTAAGACAAAATTTAGCAGCTTCATTAAATTATGATAATTATTTAACTCATGACTTAGTTGCTTGCTATCCATTTTCTGAGGGTAGTGGAAATGTTGCTTACGATTTAGTCTCACAAAGAAATTTAATCTTATATAATGGGCCAACTTGGACAAACAGTTTTGGAGGCGGTTTAACTTTTGATGGAAGTAATGACTATGGTGAAAATACAAGATTATTCGCCTCTTTTACTTCTTTATCTTTTTCAATCTGGGTATACAAAACTGTAGCATTTGAAGCAACATATAAAAAGATTCTTGTAATTGGTGATGCTGGTGGTAATATTTCTATTTACCTTTCTCAAGGACCAGGATCAGATAGAATATATTTTGGTGTCGGTACGACTACTGGGCAAACTTCTGCAACAATTAATTCAGGACTTTTAGCAAACACTTGGTATCATTTAGTTGGAACATGGAATGGTTCTGTAGTTAAATTATATATCAACGGGAAATTTCAAGCTCAAGGAAACAACACTGGGACATGGCCTGGTGGATATAGAAATTACCCCCTAAGAGTTGGCTATGGATATGGCGGAGAATATTTTAATGGAACTGTAAGAGACCTATTAATTTATAATAGATCTTTAGATGCAGATGAAGTTTTGAGATTATATATCGATCCGAATCAAATCTATAAAAATTCCAGCACATTTTTTTCCTTTTCTGTTAATAGATTTTTAGGCGCACCATCGATTAGTTCTTCTGAAAGTTTTGGTAATCATTATTTAAGAGGCCCAATTACCTTTTATCCTAACAGTATTCAGGCTCCAGCAGTTTCTAGTAATTTAAATATTCAAAATAAGGGTGTAGTAAAATATTCCAATAAAAAATCTAGAGTTTTCGATTATGACTTTAGGACAGAAACTAATTTTGCTAGTTATAAAGATCTAGAAAAGCCAAATCTAAATTATTATATTATTGGAACTTCTTCTAATTCTACTTATGGATATAGAATTTCATCTTTAAATCAATATGGCGAAACTGATACAAATTATATTTTAATCAATAATGGACCAAACACATTATCAAATTCAGATTTTATTAGATTAACTTGGCAACCTGTAAAAAATGCTAGTGGCTATAAAATATATGGTAGAACATTTGGAAATGAACGTTATTTAGCAACTGTCACTAATACGAACTATTTTGATGACTTTGGATCTATAACCCCAACAACTAATTATTTATCAAAAAATCAGACAGGCTATAATCCTAATAAATTAAATCTAGGACCTATGATGAGAAAATACACAGGTCCAAAAAATTATGACAATTATGTTGGGGTTTTAAAATTATCCACAATACCTGTATCAAATTATACTAGTAACTGGCCATATATCATTAAAGTTTTTGAATATGGCGACAATTATAATTATATATTGACAAAGTATGGTGGCGCTGGGCAATATAGATTTTTACATTTATTTAAACATTTCCCAGATGAAGAAAGATTTATTTACGCTGGGAGATTAAATTTAACTTTAACACCTTCTGCAAGCAATAGCGATTATGGAAATTACGCTCAACTTTATAATCATACAAATGGAACTGTAAGTGTTAGCGGAACTTCTGTCACTGGATCTAATACTTTTTGGATTGATGAGAGAATTGCAGTTGGGGCTAGAATTGGTTTTGGATCAACAGCTGGTAAACTTATTACAAATTGGTATGAAATTACAGCTATCAATAGCAATACATCTATAACCATTAATAAAACAGCTGGGACAATTAATCTAAATACTCCATATATAATTGAAGAACTAAGAATTATTTCTTTCAATAGACAAACTGTATCACCATTTAATCAAGCTGGAGTATTTGTAACTAAAGGATTGCATTTTGATGTTTTTCAGATTCAAGACAATGTTACAATACCTATGGCCACAACTATAGATAATATTAGAGCTTCGTATAGATTATATCATCCATCTTTAAACCCTAACGATGGTGGTGGACCCTTAGATTATGAATGGACTCCTACAGAACATTATTTATATTACTTAAATAATACAGCTTTAAGAAATTTTAGAATTTATAAATACAATCTAAGAGCTGCTCTTACCACTTTAGTTAATGGCGAATCTACTAATGCTGTTTTATTTTACACAAGAATAGAATATATATATGGATCTTATTCTAACTTTTTATCTATTATTCACAGTCCTAAGCATGGTAAATATAAAGATAAAAAAATAATGGTTTTTCAATGCAACAGCGGAGTAAGTTACATTATAGAAATTAGCAGGATCAAAGAAAACTCTTCTGACTGGATTGTGGACAGAATGGCTTTTCAAAGAGCTCATGGTAATCAACAAGCTATAATTGAAAGTACTCAATTCTATAGAACAATACAATATGATTCTTATTCAGATACTTATTTCTTAGGCGAATCTACACATAATACTATTTCTAAAATGGAAGGAATTACTTCTTTTGGATTAGCAGATTTTGATTTGAAATCTGGAAAAATGCCTTATCATTATAGTAGATTATATAGATATCCTTTACATTATGATGGAGATTATACTTGGCAAATTTGGCCGAATGAAACTTCTGATGGTATTTTTTATGTTTTAAAATTCTACGCAAATAGAGGTGTTTCTTTATTATGTTTGCCGTTATTTTCAGATATGATTTTTGCTGAAAAATTCAAAAATAGATTAGTTTTACCAAAATTTACTTTTAAAAATGTTGCAAGATTTAATAAAATTATTGTTCAAAATAATTTATTCTTGTATGACGAAAAATTTGGCTTAAGACCTGAAGCCTATAAGATGTATTATAGAATTAATGGAATTGATGATGATAGTGGTAAATGGACTGAAGTTAATAATCTAGGTAATATTTCAAGTATTCCTCCTGTAGATGAATTACAATTAATGTTTGAATTTAAGATTATCAAAAAAACAGCTATCACAGCAAGATTATATTCGTTATCAATTATGTATGATACTTATGAAAACTTGCCAAAAGAACTTACATTCTCATTCTCTGATACTAATTTAAATTCTAATATAATTGGATTTAAGCAAAAATATTTATTTGATAGTTTAGTTTATTTTGTTTTTGAATGTTATGATAAAGAAAAAGACTATTTAATCTTTACACAGAATAGTTTTGAAACAACTTATGGATATTTTCAATATTTTACTAATCAATGGGTTAATGGCATAGGACCAAACATCATAGGAACAAGAAGAAGATTTGTAATCACCACTAGTTTACCTACCTCTTCAATTAATGTTAAAATTTATAAAGGTCTATAATGTCTACAGAAAGTTTAGATTTCTCTTTTGATTCATCACAAAATTACAGATCTTATTTAATTACTAATCCGCCTAATTTAGATGGAGATTATGTTATTGGGACACCTGGAACAAAAACACTTTCTTACAAAATATCCTCTGTAACTGCTGATGGAGAAACAGATCTTTCAGAAGAATTAATTGTCAGTAATTGTCCTGATGTCTTATCATCTCTCAATTTTGTAAGAATTCACTGGCATCAAACCGAAAAAACTTTAAGATACAATATATATAAAAAATCTGATGGTGCGTTTTATCTTTTAGGATCAACCACACATTTTCATTTTGATGATATTGGACAATCATTATCTTCTATTTCTCATCAGGGTTACAATTCAACAGGCTATGATTCATCTTTTGTAAACTTAGGTACAAATATGCTTCGCTACACTGGATCTAATATTGAAGATAATTATATTGGTCCTTTAAATGAGAAATTCTTCCATAATGCTATCGCTTTTTCAAACAATAGATATTATTATATTTTTGATGTTATTAGATTAACTAGAGATATTGATGTAATTTTTATTAATAATGCTTCAAATACTGGCAATATAGTTTTTAATTATTACGATAGAAGAAACCATACATTTACACAAGGTGGGATTGCATGGTTTGATTTTATGGCTTCGAGTAACATGTATATTGCTGATGTTAATGTACTTTATGAAAAATCCTATCAAGGTTATGTATCTGTTTCTGGAAATACTGTCACTGGATATGGAACACTATTTGACAGTTTAAGATTTAGTGCAGGAAGCAGAATTGGTTTTGGATCAACAAATTATGAAAATATTACAGAATGGTATGAAGTTGCTAGTATAAACTCTGATACATCCATAACACTTCAAGAAACTGTATCTAAAACTTACCCAAATTTTTGTCCTTATATTATTGATGAAATTCAGTTCATAATGTCTGTATATTGGAACTCTAGCCCATATGATAGAGGAGGTTTATATCTAGCTAAAGGTTTGACATTGACAAACATGATCACTAATACAAGAGTGTTAATGGCAACAAATCTTGATAGACAAAGAGCTTTATATAGATTAACAACTCCTGGAACAAATCTTATAACATTTTTAGCAGTTGGGCATGGATTAAGGCCAAAATTTTCAAATACAGAACAGCTCATATATGTTCTTTCTGAATATTCTAATAACTATAAAATTCATGTTTTTAATATTAGAGCCCCACTTACTGTTGTTTCAGGAGCAAGTACTAGCGCTTATAGATTTGCAACAAAAACTTATGACATTCCTAATGGTGGTGGTAGTATCCGATATTTTTGTCTTCCTACAGGCTTAAGTAAAAATAAACCTTGTCTACTTGCAAACTATGGAAGCAGTGTTTTTGTTATTGATCTTGATGACATTAAACAAGATGCTGATTTATTTTGGAAAGAACATTGTTATGCTAGATACATTGGAGGTGGATACTACGATGCAGGGAACAATATTCAAAATAACACTAGATATATTCCTAATTTAGATATGATATTGTTTTCAAGTAGATATGCTAGTCTTGTAAAATTCGATTCAAATGCTCCTCAATATGATATACAATTTGGATCATATACTGGAGAATATACAGACTATAGAAATACCCAAGGTAAAACTGTACCTTATTACACAGCTGCTAACAATTTTTTTCCAATAGATGGTCTTTGGTATTATAGTGCTGAATACAAATTATCTATCATTGTTGGAGAAGCTGATTTTCTCTTTGCTGAAAAAACTAAATCTAGAATTATTACGCAAGCAATAAATACGGCTCATATTTCAAAATTCAAAAAAGTCTTAGTGTCTCATCCAGAATATTTAGGAGATATTAATTTAGGTATTAGTCCAGAATTTTTTAAACTTTATTATAGAACTGATGGAATTAATGATGATACCGGCTCATGGACTTATGTTGATGATACATTTGACATTTCAGGAGTAAAACCAAAAGATCAAATTCAATTTATGTTTGAATTTAGAATATTAGGTGTATATTGCACTCCTTCAAGAATTTATAGCTTGTCAATCACTTACGATGTTGATGATGAGCTACCAATTGAATTTGAATGGAATCTTAATGATTGTGATAACACTAATGCAATTTTAGGATTTGAACAAACCTCTTTAGTGACGAATCTTAATCAATTTAACATATCTTTTTATCAATCTTCTAATGATGTGAAAGTATTTAATGCCTCTAGCGCAGAAAATATAAATGGAAATTTTCAATATTTTAATGGATCTACATGGATAAATGGAGTGGGTCCAAATGCTGTGGGAACTAGAAGAAGATTTGTTTCATTACATAAATTCCCTTCTGAAGATATTTATGCAAAAATCACTCTAGTTTGAGGTTAAAAAAATAGCAGAATTAATTTATGATGGCCCTTTTTATATCAAGGCTAGCACATCGACAGTAAATTCAACAAATTTTACGTTTAATGGCAACGTAAATTTAAATACGTCTGCTCAAAATCTTCAGACATCATTAGTTTTTAATATTTCTGATGGATCTTACACTTACTCAACTCCCCAATCTGTTCTTACTAAGTCTGCCAATCCTTTTTACATATACACAACTGATGGATTAAAATTATATGTCAATGCTTTTTCTAAAGATTCATATCCAGGAACAGGTAACACTTGGTATGATCTTTCAGGAAATAATGCAAATATAACTTTATTTAACAGTCCTATCAAATCTCCTTATTCTTTTGATTTTTCAGGTGCTAATGATTATGCTACTGGAACTGTAGCTATTAATGACACAACTGCTGGAGATACTGTTACTGTTGAAATTTTACTTTTTGGAGATTTAGCTCATTATACTGTTCCATTTAAATTTGATGGCTTAAACTATGGAATTTATTGCAAAAATGGCTTCATAGGATTTAATACATGGTCAGATGATATTTACGGTATTACATCTGCACCATTCGAAAATGAATATAATCATTTTACATTTGTATTTAAGCGCAATCAAGTTGAAAATTGCAAAATGTATATCAATGGCAATCTTCAAACTTTATCAACCAGAATAAGTCCATATAATAATGCTAATGCTAATTTTAATAGTGGTGGGTTTATAATTGGAAATACTTTAAATACTGGTGGATATAATGCTAATGTCCGAGTATGTTACCTAAGAATCTATAACAAAGAACTTGCACAATCTGAAGTAACACAAAACTATACTTGGTCAACAAAAATATTCTATCCGTTTTTTACAATTCCAAGTGCTCCAGAAAAAGTTTCACAAGATTTAATATTTGATATAGATGCTGGAAATTTATATTCTTACCCTAGCTCTGGAACAAAAGTAATATCACCTAAGCCTTATGATAATCCCTCTATCTTAAGATCTATGATTATGCCTTTAGGTCTTTCTACTAACTATATAGGTGGAGATATTGAAGGTGTATTATATAATGGAGTTGGATTCTCTACAAATTTTGGCGGTGTCTGGACTTTTGATGGAGCTAATGATTATTTAGAATTCCCTTACAATAGCGCAATAAATAATGCAGATAACTTTACATTTGAATGCTGGTTTAAATCTAATAATATTGGTGCTGAACAAGTAATTTTCAATACAAACAGCTATACTTTTACATCTCCTACACTTGGGTATCATATTGAAATTTTCAACTCTAGAATAATTTTACAAGTATATCCATCAGGGCAATGGACTTATTCTAATGTAGTTTTGCAATCTAATACTTGGTATCATTTAATTGTAACATATTCAAATGGAGCTATAAACTACTATATAAATAATCAATTTGCTGGAACTGCAAATCATACATTTACTCCGTCGTTAAGACCATTATTGATTGGAAGATTTAGCTCTAGCGCATATTACTTTAACGGACAGATAAGCAATTTAAAATTCTATTCCAGAGTGCTAACAGAAACTGAAAGAAAATTCAATTATGATGCTTTGTCTCCAAGATTCCAAGTACAAGCTCTCAATAATGTAAACTATCTACCAACTAAAGAAATGTATCCAGAAATTGTTCAATCTGGATTATTACTTAATATAGACCCAGGTTATTATAAATCTTACACTGGAACCGGAACATCAATATATTCTTTAGTAAATAATTACACTGGTACTTTAAATAATGGAGTTGGATATAATTCTGATAATAAGGGTCAATTAACTTTTGATGGATCTAATGATTATATTACAACAAACCTAACGAATTTTGATGTTCCTTTTACAATGTCAGTCTGGGTTAAGTTTAATGCTATCACAGGCTGGCATACATTTATAGGACAAGATACATCAACAAATATTAATAGAGGAAGATTCTATTTCCAAAGAGCTAGTGCAACAATGTTTAATCAAATAGGTGGAAGAGTCATTTTTGGCTTTACACTAGCTGATGATACATTATTCGCAGTTAATTCTTTAGCTAACCCTATAATAGGAGCTTGGTATAATTATGTAGTTACATGTTCCTCTACAGAATTGAAATTATATGAAAATGGAATATTACAAGAAACTGGAACATCTTCATTCTCTCTTCTTCCTCCATCTTCTCCAATACAACTAGGAGCTGGTTATTGGGCTAATACAGTAGTTGATTTCTGTCCAATTCAAATGGGACAAGTATCTATTTACAATAAAGTTTTAACACCTATAGAAGTTAGACAAAACTATATAAACTTATTTGATAGATACAACACACAAATCAAATCTGGTCAACAGCTTTATTTAGATGCTGGTAATAACAATTCTTATTCTGGATCTGGAACATCAATCTTAGATATCTCAGGAAATAATAGAACTGGTACTCTTGTTAATGGAGTTGCTTTTACTGCTAATTACGACGGTGGGCTTATTTTTGATGGCACTAATGATTATGCCCAATATAATAGTGTAATATTATCAGGATCACAAGACTTTACAATTAGCGCATGGGTTGAAAGCACCGGAGGAGTAGGAACTGTTTTTGCCAACTATCCTTCTGGCACTTTACAGATGCTTTATTCCCCAAGTTATATCGGATTCTGGTTAAATAATAATAGTGCTTATGCAAATTCAGCACTATATTATAAATCAGGTGTTGTAAATCTAACCATTCAAAGATCTGGTGGTTCTAATCTTTTTGTATATTTAGATGGACTTCTTATAAAAACAGGTTCTTCTAATGCATCGATTGGAACTACTTCTGATTTTATAATTGGAGCGACTACACAAAGTGCGGAACTATTTGTTGGTAGAATCTATAACATCCAAGTCTACAATAGAGCTTTAACATTCTCTGAAATTCAAGAAAATTACACAGCATATGCAAGTAAATTTGGTAAATCTGGAGTTGATTTCTTATTAGAATCATCATCCTTAAGAAATTTAAATACACCTAAGCCTCTTTCAATCATTTCAGCAGAGAATTTACCATCTCATACTTTTAATAATATCTTCTATGATAAATTTGATTATGGATTAAATCTTACATTAGGAGATACAGATTTTTACGAATTTGCATCTGATTTTGGTATTCAACAATTAGGAATGTACAATTTCTGGATGTACCCTATGGGATTTAATAGTGATCCTGGGGCTAAATATTCTTTTAATACCGGACTCAACGCATTTTTAGATTTCCCAGGAGCTCCACTTGTAAATACAGCTAGCTTTGAAAGAAATGGCATTTATAGAGCGCCAAGTAATCCTGGAAATAAAGTAATAGCATATAACGTCAATTATGCCAGAGGATCAAGTTTCTTCTATTCTGGATTCCTCAAAACTAACTTATATTACGAAACAACTGGTTTAACAGGACTTGGTATTGGATTACAAAGCACTGAAATCAAAAATGGATACTTTGCAGTTATTGATGTCAGAAATGGAACTGGAGAAACAGCTGCATTCCAATTAAGAAAAGATATCAATAACACTGTACCTTTAGCAACTGATACATCTATTACAATTCAAGCAGATAGATGGTATAGAATTAGCTTTACTTGGTCATCTGCTGGCTTAATTACTGCAAAATTATACGACGGAGTAGGAGTTTTACTTTCAACTTTAACTGTAACTGATACTTCTTACACTTCTGGATATTTAGGCATTACAAGTTATTCATTAAGCTCTTATGACAATCTAACAAATATTTTCAATTTGTCTTTTAGCCCATCTACAATTTCCACTGCAGAAGCTCTAAGCAACAATAATGTAATCATCCCAGGAAATGTCAATCTTCTTGCTGGCACTATTGCTAAAACTCAGGTAAGTAATGGCTTATCGATTCATTATGATATTGGAAATTCAGGATCATACAACGGAACAGCAACATTAACAAACCTTGCTGGAGCCTCTTATAACGGAACAATATCAGGAAGTCCAGTTTTATTCAATACATATGGAAAGTATCTAGAATTTAATACATCAAGTGATCAAATTTCAGTGCCAACAATTCCTGACTCTTTCTGGAATAATGGATCTTGGACTGTAAATACTTGGGTATGGATTAATGCTCCTAAAGTTAGCGGTCTTCAAAGATACATCCTACTTCATGGAACTTCTGGAACAAATAATACTTGGCTCCATCTCGCAATCACAAATGCTGGAACCCTTAGATTTGGATTATGGAACAATGATCTAGATTCTGCAACAGTATTAGCTCCAAATAGATGGTATTACGTTTCATTTAGATATGATAGAACTGCATTAACAAAGAGAATTTATATTGATGGAGTCTTAGATGCATCAGCAAGTTCTAATGCATATGTTGGCACTGGAAGTAATACAACTATCTTTAATAGAATCGGAGGTAGAGGAGCAAAGGTTGAAATTTATAACAGAGCTCTACAGCCACAAGAAATTACTCAAAACTATTTAGCAAGTAAGGATAGATTTGGAAATCATTATCTAATACCTAAATTCTATGAACAATTTGAATCTACAAGTATTTTCACTGAGGGAGATTTAGATCATTATATAAGATTGATTAATTATGGTCCTGGTTATGGCATTAATGCATTATTTACTCCTCCTTATATGGCTGGCTATGTTTCTGCAGCTGGATGGACAGGAT
>JACCEC012784878.1_pt1 | contig 10879 bp, 7 predicted proteins | sample 7450121 | NCBI WGS metagenome assembly JACCEC01 (sample SAMN15323455, study PRJNA562643) | freshwater metagenome | isolation source: river surface water | place: USA:Blue River Watershed | collected 2017-08-18 | reverse complement strand
GTAGTGAACATTGAGGCGACGGTGGAGTCCATACAACGTGCGCTTGAAGAAGCGGAGTTGATGGCGGACTGCTAGATACGCAATGTATGGACAGGCATCGCAGGTAGTCATATCCGTAGTTTTAATTCGAGCGGAATGGTTGCCATCAAAGATAAAGAAGTCACTGCGACCGATGTCGCGCGAGTGATTGAAACGGCTAAGGCCGTCAACATACCGACTGATCAGCAGTTGTTGCACACCGTGCCGCAGGAGTTCATGGTCGACAACCAAGAAGGTGTGCGCGAGCCGATAGGCATGAGCGGCATACGCTTGGAAGTGAAAGTACACATCGTCACTGGTGCGGTATCGGCGGTGCAAAACATTGTGAAATGCATACGTCGTTGTGGACTCGAGGTCACCGACTTGATATTGCAGCCCATGGCTTCGGCTGATGCGGTGTTGACTGACGATGAAAAAGAATTAGGTGTGGTCTTGGTTGATATTGGTGGCGGCACCACCGATATAGCAATTTTTACTGAAGGTGCGATACGTCATACCGCCGTGATACCGATTGCAGGCGATCAAATCACGAATGATATTGCGATGGCCTTACGCACACCGACGGGTGAAGCAGAAGAAATCAAAGTCCGTTATGGCATCGCTAAACAAGTGTTAGCTGATCCGACTGATGTATTTGACGTGCCCGGTTTGGGTGATCGCGGAGCGCGCACGTTGTCGCGGCAAGCGTTATCGGCAGTGATTGAGCCACGCGTAGAAGAACTTTTCTCCTTGGTGCATCAAGTTGTGCGTGAATCAGGTTTTGAAGAAGTGCTGTCTTCTGGAATTGTCTTAACCGGTGGTACTGCGCAGTTACCGGGTATTGCTGAATTGGCTGAAGATATTTTTCTTAAGCCCGCACGTATAGGTATGCCTGATTACAGTGGGCAGTTGGCTGATGTGGTTCGTAGTCCGCGCTATTCGACAGTTTTAGGTTTGCTGATCGAAGCCAAGCGTCAGTATTTACGAGGGCAGGTGGTCGTGCGTCAGGGTGGTTCGGCAACGGCAGTATGGCAACGAATGAAAGACTGGTTTCTTGGTAATTTTTGAGAATGCATTGGTAGCGTTTACGTTTTTGTATAAATGAACTTGTAATAATCGGCTTGTATTAATCGGCAGTTGTTAGTTGCTAGCCGTCACATTACGTGATGGTTAACGACTAAAAACTGCATCATCTGAGGAGTGAAACATGGAAATCGATATGCTAGAAAACACGAAGGGGACCATCATTAAAGTGGTCGGTGTCGGTGGTGCCGGCGGCAACGCTGTGCAGCATATGATCAACAAGGGCGTTTCTGGTGTCGAGTTCATCGTCGCCAATACCGACGCTCAGGCGTTAACGCTGTCAAAAGCACATAACGTTATTCAGATCGGTGAATCAGGTTTAGGTGCGGGTATGAAACCTGCACTGGGTCGTCAATTAGCGGAAGAAACGCGTGAGCGTATCGAAGACGCTTTGCGTGGCGCACACATGGTCTTTATCGCAGCCGGTATGGGCGGTGGTACCGGAACAGGTGCGGCACCAATAGTTGCGCAAGTAGCGAAAGAATTAGGCGCGCTGACGGTTGCGGTCGTGTCTAAGCCGTTTACCTACGAAGGAAAAAAATGCATGGATATCGCGAATGAGGGTCTGGATGAACTCAGTAAGCATGTCGATTCATTGATCGTGATTCTGAATGAAAAGCTGGAAGAGATTTACGAAGACGACAGCATGGCTGATTGGTTGCAACACGCGGATGATGTATTAAACAATGCTGTTGCAGGTATCGCCGAGATCATCAATGTGCCAGGTCATATTAACGTTGACTTTAACGACGTTAAAACCATCATGGCGGAGCAAGGTAAAGCGATGATGGGAACAGCAGTCGCTTCCGGTGTTGATCGTGCACGTATCGCTGCAGAGCAAGCGATTGCTTCGCCACTGCTCGATGGTATTGATCTCTCCGGTGCGCGTGGTGTGTTGGTGAACGTTACCGGCAGCCGTTCGCTCAAGGGTAAAGAAGTGAAAGATGTTATGGCGACGGTGCGTGCCTTCGCTGCTGATGATGCTTCGATTGCGCAAGGTATTGCGTATGACGAAAGCATGGGTGATGAATTGCGTGTCACGGTGGTGGCAACCGGCTTGGGTCGCGCGCGTCGCGCACCCGTACTAGTGCCTAATCCAGTCGCTGTGCAGCGTACCGGTACCTATAACGAACCCGTATCTACAGCGGATGCCTCACCTGGAGCCAATCAACAGTTTGATGCGATTCGTACACCAGCTGTATGGCGTCGTGAATCGGCGTCGGAGACAGTCCGTGCGATGGAGCGAAATGGTACTGAAACCTATGATATTCCGGCATTCTTGCGGCGTCAGGCGGACTGATTCTGCAAAAAGTCTGCTGACAAGGCATACTTCGCTGAGGCAGTATTAGCTGACCGCGTCCGATGGCAACATTCGGGCGCGGTTTTATTTCCACCGGGCCCTGTGCGCCATTTTCCATCCATAGAAAAGGAAACATCATGTCGATCAAAGTCGGAGATCATCTCCCTGAAGGTAAGCTTGCTGAATTTATTGAAACCGAAACAGCGGGCTGCTCGCTCGGACCGAATACATTCAACGTGTCGGACTTGGTTAAGGGCAAGACGATTGCGATATTTGCATTGCCTGGTGCTTTCACACCAACGTGCTCAGCACAACACGTGCCTGGTTACGTGAAGCATGCTAAGGAATTGCATGCCAAAGGTGTGGATGAGATCTGGTGTATCTCGGTGAATGATGCATTTGTCATGGGCGCTTGGGGTCGCGAACAAAAAGCCGCTGGCACCGTTCGTATGATGGCAGATGGCAATGCTGATTTTTCTAAAGCCGTTGGATTGTCGGCTGACTTTAGCCAATTTGGTATGGGCGTGCGTTCACAGCGTTACTCCATGCTGATCAAAGATGGCGTAGTACAAAAACTCAACGTTGAAGCTGCTGGCAAATTTGAAGTCTCGAATGCTGAGACAATGCTGGCTCAGCTGTAATTTATAGCACTAACTGAGAGTATTCCAGCGTGATTCGACAGCGAACTATCAATCAGACCGTCACTACCACTGGCGTCGGTTTGCATTGCGGTACGCGCGTCGAACTCACGCTGCGTCCAGCACCGATTGATACCGGTATTGTTTTTCGCCGGATAGATATTCAACCACCTGTTGAATTACCAGCGAATGCTAATGGCGTGGGTGATACGCGTATGGCTTCGGTTTTGGAGAAAGACGGCGTACGTGTTTCTACCGTTGAGCATTTAATGTCTGCTTGCGCCGGTCTGGGCATTGATAACTTGCTGGTTGATTTAACCGCCGAAGAAATTCCCATCATGGATGGGTCCGCTGCATCGTTTGTTTTTCTGTTGCAGCAGGCCGGTCGTTCTGAGCAAGATGCGCCGAAAAAATTTATCCGCGTATGTAAGGCTGTTGAAGTGCGCGAGGGTGAAGGCGCGAATGAAAAATGGGCGCGACTTGAGCCCTGTCACGGTTTCCGCTTAAAGTTTTTTATCGAGTTTAATCATCCTGCTATCGATGGTAGTGGCCAGACGGCCGAAGTTGATTTGAGCTTCGAATCGTATATTCAAGAAATAGCGCGAGCGCGCACCTTTGGATTTATGCAAGATGTAGAAACCCTTCGCGGTATGGGTCTGGCGCGTGGCGGCTCTCTAGAAAATGCGATCGTGATGGATGAGTTTCGTATTTTGAATAGCGGTGGCTTACGCTATCGAAATGAATTTGTTCGACACAAAATTTTGGATGCGATGGGTGATCTGTACCTCATCGGTCATCCCTTACTAGCAAGTTACACAGCACACAAATCGGGTCACGGCTTAAATAATAAGTTATTGCGAGCCTTATTAGCCGACCCTTCAGCCTATGAAACGGTGACGTTTACGACTACGGCTTCTGCGCCCGCGGCTTACTCCACTCAACTCGAACACGAGTGGGCTGCCGTCTGAGTTAGTAAACTCGTGAGAGTTTAAATCTCACGCAGTTAAGAGTGATGACTCAGGACTATGCAGCGGCATAATTTTGCGCGAACGAGTTTTTTCCCACATCACTAAATCATTCGAAGGTATGGGTTTACTGAATAAGTAGCCCTGAAAATGATTACAGCCCATGCTTAGTAAGCGTGAGAAAACGCTAATTGTTTCTACTCCTTCGGCGACAACACTCATACCCAATTTATGACCGAGTGCGATGACAGTTTCTGTGATGGCCATGCAGCGCGCTTCAGTTTCCATTTGTATGACAAATGATCGATCTATCTTTAGTTTATCGATGGGTAACCTAGCTAACATACTCAGGCTGGAATAGCCTGTGCCGAAATCATCTAGCGAGACGCTGAAGCCTTTTTCTTTCAAGGTAGATAGTATTTTTGCCGCTTCATCGATACGACTCATGACGGTGGATTCGGTGACTTCTAGCTCCAGCCATTCATGCCCCATAGTCGATGTCTCTATTAAACTCAACAGATTCTCTACGAAGTTAGGTGATCTAAATTGAGATGCCGATATATTGATCGCTACTTTTACGGGCAGCATGCCGAGCGCGATCCGCTCTTCAAATTCTTTGCATACGCGCTTCACGACCCATTCGCCCATCATGATGATCAGCCCGCTAGATTCAGCTGCACTGATAAATTCATTCGGCATACGTATATCGCCGGTTATGCTGGGCCAGCGGAGTAAGGCTTCTATGGCCGTTAGATCTCCTGTTTTGGCGTCGATGATAGGTTGGTAGGCAAGCTGAAACATATCTTCTTCGAGGGCTGATCGCATTTCCTGCTCGAGTATAAAAATACGTGCACCGTTTTTTACAATCGCAGCAGAGAAAAATTCATACTGATTACGTCCGGCATTTTTTGCATGCCGCATGGCAGCATCAGCGCATTGTATGAGTTTGTCGATATCTTCCCCATCTTCAGGATATTGACTAATTCCTATGCTGGGCGACATACGTATTTCGAGGCCCTCAAGCAAATAGGGTTCACGTAAACGAGCAATAAACATTGATGCAGCAGATTCAATAACATCCCTGGAACGAATGTTCGCAATGAAAGCGATAAACTCATCACTGCCGAGACGGCCGACGATGTCTCCTTCGCGCGAAGTTTCTACTAGTCGCTTGGATACCTCCTTGAGTAATTGATCTCCTACATCGCGGCCGTAGGTGTCGTTAATGGGTTTAAAGCGATCAAGATCAAAAAATAGTAGCGCCATTTTTGATTTGCTTTCGCGAGCGCTGCTAATTAACTGCCCGCCCATATCGTAAATCAGCACTCGATTCGGGAGGCCTGTTAGTAAGTCGTGCTTCGTTGCCATAAGTAACTGACGTTCCGTATCACGTAATTCAGTAATGTCGGTAGCGAAGCCACCTATGCCGAAGGTCTCTTTGGTATCCAGATAGTCGAGTGGAAATTTAATAATTTTGAAATTACGCCAGCTACCCGTTTGGTTGGGCATATCAAACTCGAATTCCACGGGCCCCCGAGATGAGAGCACGGTTCTATCTGCTTCTATCGATTTAGAGGCGACATAATCCGGTAGCGTGTCTTTAATGAGTTGGCCCGACAGGTCAGGATCATGCGGAGAAAATGTTGCGACAAAACTTCGATTAGCCAACAACAATCGACCTTCGAGATCTTGCATTGAAATTAATACAGGACTGTAATTAACGAGATTGTGTAACTCTGATTGTTGTCGAATCAATGCGGCTTCGATAGATTTTTTATCGGTAATATCCGATATAAAACTCACTCCGATTGGGCCATAAGGTGTCTCGGAAATACCTATGCTGGTTTGTACTGGAAAGACCGATCCATCTTTACGTCGACCATTCAACGGAATATCGCTGAGTATTTTTGCTTTGGGTTTAGAAAAAAATTCTCGCCTATGTAATCGATACTGATGCTGCAAAACTTCTTCCATCAATATATCAATGTATTTACCGATGAGTTCTTGCGGCGCATAGCCAAACATTTGATGTGTGCAGTCGTTGGCTATTTTTATTTTTCCGTCGCCATCGACAGCAATCACTCCTTGCGCTGATGCTTCTAGTAAGGCCCGATTCGTTAATTCACTTTGTTGTAGTTCGCCATTGCGGTATCTAAGTTCAACGAGTAGTAACCCAGCGCGTTTTTTTTCGCGCTGTATGAGTTCGCCCAGAATACTCAACATCGTGGCAACGACGGCAAATAAAAGTAGACCAGCTTCTAAACTGTTAGAAGATGAGTCTGTTATCAGAGGAGCACGGTCAAATAAAATCCATGCCGCACCTATAGAGAGTACGGTGGCCAGTAGCCCCGGTCCTAGACCACCATACAGAGCACTTATCGTTACTGCAGTAATAAGAAGAATGAAGGGGGGGAAGCCATGCAGAAAAGGTTGTACATAAAAACGTATTACGGAAGCGATTGCCACTACCCCAATGGCAAATAGATAGGGGTCTCTATTGTCGAGCCCGAATTTTGATAACAGTGTTTTCTCCTGCATGCGCCCCGCCCGTTTCAGGAAGATCGCCCTTCAGTTCGAAAGTTCAGTGATTGGGTGTGATTAGCGATCTAGCTCAATCAATTGAATTGAGCGGGCTGCGATAGATGCCTGAGTTTTGTTAACCGCGGCGCCTGCTGACCAGTTTGTTTAGCGCATTAACTAATCCGGTATTACCGGGTGTGACCGCTAGCGTATGAGCGAGTGCCGCAAACGATTGCACCGCTGTGTCCGGTAAAGGCGGTGCGGCTTGATATGTACGTAGCGATGAGGCGGGTACCGACACCGTTTTGACGTTGACCTTAATACTATCAATCGGCCAACCGCGTTCTCGTAGCGATGTGGTTAAACCGGGTAAGGAATGGCGCAGACGGGTGGCAACAGCGGCATTCGGTACGGCGAGTTGCAAAATATTTTCATGCAGCTTAAGCACTTTGCAGCTAGTTAAAGCCGGCGGTAACAGGCGTTCGCAATCCGCTTGCAGCCGCGTTAGCGTTTCTATAATCGGCAGTAACGAGGCTAGGCCATCGGTAGCGTCAAGGAAATCCGTGGCCTCGCGTGCGTTGGGCCGTTGCTGAGGTCGACGGGCGGGGGTGAAATTGGGCGTGCGAGAGGACATACGAGGACAGTAGCACATTCTCATTTTGCCAAGCTAGGTAGGGCGGCAGGATGATGCCAGCATGCTAAAATCCCGCCTTTGCTCGTTTCAGCTTCCGCCCACCCGTTGGCCCTCACGCGGTCGCTGCGACGTCCGTCCCTCTTGATTATCCGAGCATGTCCTTACTGACCAAAATTTTCGGCAGCCGCAATCAGCGCTTGCTCAAGACCTTACAGAAAACCGTTCGCGATATCAACGCACTTGAATCCGCGTTGGAACAATTATCCGACGACGCTTTAAAAGCGAAAACGCCCGAGCTAAAAGCACGTCTTGCAGCGGGTGCGACGGTTGACTCCATTCTGCCTGAGGCATTTGCCGTTTGTCGCGAAGCGAGTAAACGTGTTCTTAAGATGCGCCACTTTGATGTCCAGCTGATAGGTGGCATGGTTCTGCATCAAGGCAAGATCGCTGAAATGGGTACCGGTGAAGGTAAGACCTTGATGGCGACCTTACCCGCCTATTTAAATGCGTTAACGGGTAAAGGCGTTCACATCGTCACCGTCAATGATTACTTGGCGCAGCGTGATGCCGATTGGATGGGGCGGTTGTATGGTTGGCTGGGTTTAACAACGGGCGTCAATCTTTCGCAAGCTTCGCATGATGTTAAGCAAGCGGCTTACGCGGCTGACATTACGTACGGCACGAATAATGAATTTGGTTTTGATTATTTGCTCGACAACATGGTGTACGAGTTGCGTGATCGCGTGCAGCGTAGCTTGTCATTTGCGATTGTCGATGAAGTCGATTCGATCCTGATCGATGAAGCACGCACACCGCTGATCATTTCAGGTCAGGCGGAAGATCACACCGAGTTATATCGCAAGATCAATGCACTACCGCCCTTGCTGACACTACAAATTGGTGAAGAAACGCCCGACGGTAAAGGTGTCGTTCAGGTGCCGGGCGACTACACCAAAGACGAAAAAGCTAACACGGTCTTGCTCACCGAAGCCGGACATGAAAAAGCCGAGCGCATTCTCACCGAGATGGGTTTGTTGCCTGAAGGCGCATCACTTTATGATGCAGCCAACATTACACTGATTCATCACTTGTATGCCGCGTTGCGCGCGCATACCTTGTTCCATAAAGATCAGCAGTACGTGGTGCAAAACGGTGAAGTCATCATTGTCGATGAATTTACGGGTCGACTGATGTCGGGCCGTCGTTGGTCAGATGGTTTGCATCAAGCGGTTGAAGCCAAAGAAGGTGCAAAGATTCAGAACGAGAATCAAACACTGGCTTCGATCACCTTCCAAAACTATTTCCGTATGTACGGCAAGCTCTCCGGTATGACGGGAACAGCTGATACTGAAGCCTACGAGTTCCAAGAAATCTATAGTCTTGAAACGGTGGTGATTCCGCCGAATCGTCCGAGCCAGCGCAAAGACAAGCAAGATCAGGTGTTTAAAAATGCCCCTGGTAGATATCGTGCCGTTATCGCCGATATTCGCGATTGCTATGAGCGCGGGCAGCCAGTATTAGTGGGTACGACATCGATTGAAAATTCTGAGTTGCTGTCGGCTATGCTGACGCAAGAGAATTTACCGCACAACGTCTTGAACGCCAAGCAGCATGCACGTGAAGCAGAGATCATCGCTCAGGCAGGTCGCCCCAAGATGATTACTATTGCGACCAACATGGCAGGTCGCGGTACGGACATTGTTTTGGGCGGTAACGTTGATAAGCAAGTGCAGTTGATTGATGCCGATACTTCGCTGACTCAAGCCGACAAAGATCAACGCGCACAAAAATTACGTGATGAATGGCAGTCGCTGCATGAACAAGTTGTTGCAGCGGGTGGCTTGCATATTATTGGTACCGAGCGTCATGAGTCACGCCGTATCGATAACCAATTGCGTGGTCGTTCCGGTCGTCAGGGTGATCCGGGTTCTTCGCGTTTTTATCTGTCGCTCGATGATCCGTTACTGCGCATCTTTGCCGGTGATCGCGTTCGCGCGGTGATGGAGCGGCTGAATATGCCGGAAGACGAGCCTATTGAAGCTGGCATTGTGTCTCGCTCGATCGAATCGGCGCAGCGCAAAGTCGAGGCGCGCAACTTCGATATTCGTAAGCAGCTACTCGAGTATGACGATGTCGCGAATGATCAGCGCAAAGTCATTTATCAGCAGCGTAACGAGTTGCTCGAGGCCGAGTTGATGACCGAGACTAGTGTCGCGCTGCGCCAAGGCGTGTTCACTGATCTGTTCCGTTCGTATGTGCCCGAAGCCTCGATGGAAGAGCAGTGGGAGCTAGACGCGCTACAGGAAGCTCTGTCGCGTGAGTGGCAGATTGATTGGTCAGTGAAAGCCGCTCTTGAGGCTGAGCCGGAGTTGAGCGATGACGATCTGCTCGGCCGCTTGCTGGATAAAGTTGATCAGATGTACCAAGCCAAGCTGGATCTAGTCGGCGTTGAGGCTTTTAGCGGTTTCGAGCGCAGCGTGATGTTGCAGAGTATGGATACCCACTGGCGTGAGCACCTGGCTGCGCTGGATCATCTGCGCCAAGGCATCCATCTGCGCGGCTATGCGCAGAAAAACCCGAAGCAGGAATACAAGCGCGAGGCTTTCCAGTTGTTTGCGCAGATGCTTGATCTGATCCGTAATGATGTTGTGCGCGTGATCATGACGGTACGCATCCAGTCGCAGGAAGAGATCGCCGCTGCCGAGCAGCAGTTGAGTCAATCGCATCTTGAAAATGTGAGTTATCAGCACGCTGACTTCAACCCATCCGCATCGCCGGAAGAGTTGCTTGCACCCCCTGCGCTCGACGAGCCGCGCGGGACTGGCCCCATCACGAATGCGATGCCCAAGGTCGGCAGAAATGACCCCTGCCCCTGCGGTAGCGGCAAGAAGTTTAAACAGTGTCACGGTAAATTGGCCTGAGTGCTTGGTCGATTGCTGGTCATCAGCATGGCTTGATGGCACTGGATACCGGCCTGCGCCGGGATGACCCGTTTTAGGGCTGCCGGCTTTTCATGTGTTTTCGGCCCGCTATGCGATGGTGACTTGCAAGGCAGGTGGCGTCTTAAACGTCGTCCCGGCGTAGGTCGGGATCCAGTCTGATTGCTAAATTCAGGAATACGCACTCAAAGGAATTGTAGAGATACTTATGGCTGTTAATTTCCCGCTCGTCACACCCGCCAAGCTAAAGCCAGTTCCCGGTATCACGCTGGGTTACGCAGAAGCAGGCATTAAGAAGCCGAATCGTAAAGATCTGTTGGTAATGAAGCTGGCAGCAAGCGCGACCGTTGCCGGTGTGTTCACGACCAACCGTTTTTGCGCCGCGCCAGTTCAACTGGCCAAGGCGCACATCGATCAGGCAAAGGCATCGGGTAAACCCATTTCGGCACTGGTCATCAACACTGGTAATGCCAATGCCGGCACTGGCGCAGCGGGGCTCGCGAATGCACAAGCAACGTGCGACGCGCTTGGTCAATTGCTCGGTGTAGAGGCTTCGCAGGTGTTGCCGTTTTCAACCGGTGTGATTCTGGAACCGCTGCCCGTCGATAAAGTGGTCGCCGGTCTGCCGCAGGCCATCGCCAATCTTGGCGAGAGCAATTGGTATGGCGCCGCGCAAGCCATCATGACTACCGATACCTTGCCGAAAGCGGCATCGCGTACGGTAACGATTTCCGGCAAGAAGGTCACGCTGACCGGTATCTCCAAAGGCGCTGGGATGATCC
>JACCEC010032898.1_pt1 | contig 10879 bp, 10 predicted proteins | sample 7450121 | NCBI WGS metagenome assembly JACCEC01 (sample SAMN15323455, study PRJNA562643) | freshwater metagenome | isolation source: river surface water | place: USA:Blue River Watershed | collected 2017-08-18 | reverse complement strand
TAGCATATTTTGAATATGAGTTTCAATGCTAGATCCGTAGGATCTAAACATTTATGACCCCCGGTGAAGCCGGGGGTAAAGGAAGCACAATGAATTTTAAAAGTCCGCCGCGGCGGATGCTACTAATGATTTTTTCGTTTCGCCACCTTCGGGGCTCAGAGACAAATCCTATCCAATTACCCCGGGCTTCACCCGGGGTCATCATAGTGTAGCCTCTTCGAGGCATTTGGTACCCCTTTTAAATTTCAACCTAAAAAAAAAGTTTACCATCCCCATGAGATAAGTATGCATTAGGTTTTACATTCAGATCCGAAGGATGCCAACATTTATGACCCCCGGTGAAGCCGGGGGTAAAGGAAGCATAATAATTTTTCAGCCCCGAAAGAGCCTGTCCCGTGCGCCGCGGCGTACGGGGGCGTAACTAGTTTTTAGATTCGTCAGCAGCGGAAGTCGGGAGGGAGTCGCCCAACGATCTCCTACTTCTTCCTCTTCTGCGCAGCAGTCCACTCCATAATGGTGACTGGACGACCATTTAGCAGCACAGGCGATCCATCCTTATCCGTACGGGCCACGTTGGCATGGGAATATACCCAAGACCAGTGCCCATTGTAGTGAAAGTCCTTTCCGCCAAAAAATCCAGTTACGTCGGTCACGTTATCGTAGAGGGATAAATACACGTTCTTGGCACCCGCTTTCTTCATGCGATCGTACAGAGGAAGCACTGTTTCATCGGCCTTGGTGGTCATGTCGTCTTTGGCATGCACAAACCAGATGGGTGTTTGCTTAAGAGATTGTACTTGAGCATCGCTGATAAACTCATTGTTGTAGGCTAGCGCAGAGATGTAGCCCGCCGCAAAGTAGGTTGGGTGCTCCAAAATCAATTTGAGTGACATGTAACCTCCATTGGAGCAGCCACCCACATAAATCCGACTTGCATCTACTTGAGGATTCTTGGCTACAAAATCTTCTATCAAGGCGAATACAGCTGCATTGTAAATGTCGTTCGTTTGTCCTCGGGTCATCCCCTCTCCTGCATTCATCCAGAAGGTGGGCGTTTGTGGTGCCAAAACGAAGGCTCCTTCACCAAAGAGGGTTTGAATTTCAGGCGACGCATAGTTAAATGCCTTGTTGCCCATCAAAGCAATGGTAGGGTCAGTACCGCCCTCTCCTCCACCATGAAGCCAAATGATTAATGGGGCCTTAGCGGCTATTTTTTTCGGAGAAAAGGCTCCATAAGTCAAGGTTGTTCCTTCGTGGGTAAAAGTTCCGGATAGGTCAAACTCATCCACGATTGGGCGCAAACGGCCTTTTTCCTGGTTCCAGGTAGCTCCCGTTTTGCCATGAACAACTGTTACTCCATAGTCAATCCACACGTTGGAAGCACGATTGCCCATGCGTAGGTACTGAATGCCAGATCCTAGGGGATTTACTGGACTTACAGCCAGTACCAAGGTCAAATGGGGACCATTTTCCACACGATTTCCCTTTTCATCTGATGCATAGGTGTACACCACGGAGCGCTTGCCAGACGCTTGTGCAGCAGGGATCTCGCCTAAGGAAGTAGAGCGAGTCACAAAAACCTCAAAATCGCCTGGGCTCATATCTTTCCCAACCTGAGCGTGGTGCAAAACCACCCGGCTCGCAGCAGGCCCCCAATCAAAGCCCTCCATCACGAGGGTGTAGGAACCCGGATTTGCGGCAGCAGTACCCGCCCACAAACTGGCGAAAGACAATAAGAAAAGGAATGCAAGCGACAGGAACTTTTTCATAGGGGTTTGGATCAAGTGTTAACGAGAATGAATATTCAAAAAAATTAGGACAATCCCAGCAAAAATTATGCAATCGGTGAAAAATACTAGCAAGAGATCAAATCCTTTGGGTTGAGGTTACTGCCGCTAAACCACAAACCGGCTGATTTCAGGTGAAATCAGCCGGCTAAAGAAGTGAAAATGTTAACCTTTAGGATTAGAAAAATAGAAATTACTCGTAGCGCAAAGATTCGATGGGATCCAGTTTGCTCGCCTTGTAGGCAGGAATATATCCCGCTACCAAGCCTACGATAATACAAATTACGAAGGAGATAATCATCCAAAGCCAAGGCACGAGAAATCCTCCTGGGCCAATAAAGTTGGCGATTACGTTGCCAATCAAAATCCCAAGAATCATCCCAAAGATTCCTCCAATGACACAAATGGTAATCGCCTCAATCAAAAACTGCTGCCGAATGCGAAGTGGGGTTGCACCCAAAGCCTTGCGGATACCAATCTCACGAGTTCGCTCGGTCACGGACACCAGCATGATATTCATCAAGCCAATAGCAGCACCGAGAAGGGTAATGAAGCCAATTCCAAACCCACCGATACGTAGGTAACCCGCTACTTCCTCCAAGCTTTCGGCTACTGACTCACTCTTTGACAATTCGAAAGAGTCCGGTTGCGCCACACGATCCTGACGAATCTTACGCATGATGCCAGTAGCCTGTCCCATTTCGTAGTCAATTTTACCGGGATCGGAGGCTACCCCAGTAATGCGGTAGTTGAAGGTGCCCCGAAAATCAAGTCGCGCTGCATTTTCAATGGGAATTAATATCTGACGGTCGGCTCCCTGATCCTGCCCAACTCCGCCTTGCTTGTCCAACACGCCAATCACCGTATAAGGCTTCCCAAATATGGTTATGGATTGGTTGATGGGTTCTTCCCCTTCGGTAAACAAGGTTTCTTCAAGCTCCTTCCCAATGATGGCCACATTGTTGCCATAGCGGACCTCCAACTGAGAAAAGTTACGCCCTTCCAACAATTTCATGGCCTTGATGGCCAAGTAGTTTTCATCCCCCCCACGAACCCGAATATTTGGATTTGTTTTTTTGGATCCTCGTTTGATCTCTGCGATGCCAGAGGCAGTAGCAAAGACGGTAGAAATGCCAATGGAGGCATATTCTTCTTTGAAACTTTGAGCTTCACGAAATGTAATGGGAGGGTATGTTTTTTCGGTTTTCCCTTCTTGTACTACCCTTCCGCCATTGAATCCACTGCTTACAAGATCAAAAGAATTGGCTCCAAGTCCTGCAAAACTCTCTGCAATCTGCGCCTTGATTCCATCTATGGCGGTGAGCATCCCCACCAAGGAGGATATTCCGATAGCGATAATGGCTCCTGTCAGTACCGTTCGAAGAAGGTGCAACTTTACCGAGGTAAGCGCTTCGCGGACATTTTCGATCAAATTCATGGTATGTTCGTTTTGGAACAGCTATTCTAGTTGGTTCTACTTCTTTTTCTGAAGTATAGGTAAAAAAAAGATTTCAACGCAAGTTACCTCGGATTTTTGAGCAGAACGAAAATATGGCTCTTTTTTTAAACTACAAGGCACAAGCCTTTTACACACAAGAGCCAAGAGACTTGGCTCATTTCTCACTTTTAATTTTTGTTTTTGCTCGCAAAGAAATTCAACTGTAAAAGGATCTTGATACTTGCTACTAGATACTTGATACTTTATTTAATGTCGAATGTCCAACGCTGAATGAAGAATGATGAAGTGGAGGACGTACATGGTACTTGGTACAATCCTTAGTCAAACAAATACCAACTAATCCCCAAATCCAAAAAGGAGCGGTAGCCGGTGTAGTCTGGAGTCACAAAATAACCCTCCTGGGCCATCAAACCCGCATTCAGGTGATTGTACTTGAAGAGTACCCGAGTTCGGTTGATCCGGAAATCCAGAAAAAGATCCAACACAGGATAGCCCAGTACCTCGAAATCGTTTTGCAGATGAAACTGCTGCAGCGAGGGCTGGTAGGCATCCGCGAAAAAAGAGGAGCGAAACCGCACATCAAGCCCCATCTGCACGTACACATTGTCATCAAAAAGCGGCCCATCAAAGTACACCTTAGTAGTGTTGTACCAAGCCGGAATTCGAAGCACATCAGCCGATTCCCCACTCACCTTGGTATAGATCAGCTCGGAATCTACTCTGAATTTTTTCCCTACAGGAATAGAAGCCTTTAATGCTGGCATCAACAAAAATGCTTGCCCTGCCGCCTGCTGCGCCTTCATATCTGCTCCTAGAAAGACATAATTATTGATGCGCGTTAAAGTCAAATTGGGGCGGAGTTGGATTTTCTTCAGCGGAACCTTCACCGTTCCTTTAATCTGGTCCACACCGATGTCACTGAAGTCATTGCTCCATTCCCGATGATTTCCTCGGTACTCTTGATGAAACAAACTCGGCTTGTAGAGGGCCTTGGTGTAATCCACATCTAACCAAGGCGAAATAAACAACCCATGCAATCGAAAGTTTCCGGGCAACAAGTACTCCCCATCCGCCTGCAGCTGCCAGGTGTCAGACAACTTGCCAATCAACTCTCCTCCAAGGTAGACCTCCGTAAAGTTTCGGGTTGGATCTGCCAATTGGGGAGACCAACGGCTGCCATTGCGAAGCTTGACAAAGCTGTTGTAATAAAACCCCTTGACGGTACCCTTGAATCCCAACTCATTTCTCCACTCCGCAAAATCATTGCGGTGCTGGGTGCTGTCTGGATCAATCAAGCGCTCTTTGGGGAAAAATAAGCCATCTGAGCCGCTAAGCAAGGATTCAAAAACGAGGGCTTGGATTTTCCGATCGAGTACATGGTAAAACTGCAACCCATTTCCGAGTTTGTATTCCTGATACAGGTGGTATTCCTGCCGAAGCTCACGCGCTCTGGACTGCTGCAGCCAAACCTTTGCATCCTCGTAAGTAAAATACAGTGAGGTAGGATCTACAGCAGGAGGAACGATCCCGCCGATCTCGTTGACAACATGCTTCATCCGTGAAAAAGAGCCCAACAACCAGTAGCGCCCATTTTCGGAGCGGTAGTTGGTATGCAGCGCATAGGCATTCTGCACCACCATGTTATCTTCCCGCTTGGAGGGGTTCAACGTCTTGCGTACCCGCTGCGTCGAAAAATCAAAGCCTACATTCCAGCGGGGATTTACATTTCGAGCAAAGGAAAGGTCAAGCAAATTTCGATGTCCACCCCCAAAAAAGGCTGCCATTTCAGTAAAAGGGGATTTGGAGTCGTAAAACCTACGCGTGGACGGGTCCTTGAAATACAAGTCATAGGCATCGAAGCCAGAGCTCAGACCAATTTGCTCGGGCAGTCCAAAATAAACTGGTTTGGCAGCAGATCCAATATTGCCTAAGTCCTGGTACTTCCATCCTGACTTGGCGACAGGGTCGTAACTGTGAAAATTAGTGAGAAGCGTATCCATCTCGTACAAAACGAGGCTATTGCGCTTGATGGCCTGCTCGTAAAAATAGCGGGTGGTTTTGGGTCCATATACCTGCTTGGTACTATCGTCTAGCAGGGTACGCGGACCCTCTTGCTCCTCGCCCTGCTTGGGATCAGCGAGCTGCTTTCCCTGCCTAGCTCCCGTGGGATTGCCGGTACCTCCTCCTTGAGGGATGGGTCGAGGAATAGGGCGCTGTCCAAAAGCAGCTTGCGCTACCACTAGGAATACAACTAAGGAAAGAATGAGGAGCTTCCTGTTCACGGGTGAAGAAGGTTTTTTCGTAGCCTTTGGAGCAGCTTCGCCTCTTGAATAGGGTCGAGTACCACCTGTATTGGCAGGGCAAAAATCGAAATTTTCGACCACATTTCGGTTGTAGCGAGGGATTTAAGTTTCACGGCATCCTTTTCTGTGGTGAGCAGCACTGCATTTTTTCCCTTTTCCCGTCTTAGAACCTCCAAAATTTGAGCTGCATCTTCGGGTTTGTAGGCATAGTGATCCGGAAAAGAAAAAGTTTCGACTACAGCATACTGCTGTTTGCAATAGGTAAAAAATGGGGCATTATCTGCCAGTCCAGCAAGGGCAATGATTTCAGTAATCTCTAGTTGCTCAGGGCCTGCCACTTGGTAGGGCCTACCATAAGTTAAGGAAGAAAAGAAAAGGTCTGCCTCCGAATTTAAATAAGGTACCAGTTCCTGGGACAACTTATTTTTTTCTTCCTGACTTAGGTGGGTAGGACACTTGGTCACCACCACCACATCCGCACGCTTTGCACCTGCCCGAGACTCCCGAAGCCTGCCCATAGGCAGCAGGAAATCCTTGGAGAAAAGGGCGGAATAGGAAGTCAAAAGGATCCGAAAATCAGGGTTCAGGTTCCGGTGTTGAAAGGCATCATCCAAAATAAGGAGTTGCAAGTCAGGGCGGAGTTGCTGAATTTTTTGCGTAGCACCTACCCGATCCTCCCCTACAAAAACAGGGACTTCTTCCTTGAAATGCCTGTAAAGTTGCAGGGGCTCATCCCCGACCTCGGCGGCAGTACTTGTCGGCATCACTTGGATAAATCCTTTGGTTTTTCGTCCATAGCCTCGGCTCAGGGTACCAATAGCCACCTCATCGCGAAGCTTGCCTACTAAAAATTCCACCCAGGGAGTTTTGCCTGTTCCGCCAACCGAAAGATTGCCTACCACCAGCGTGGGTACAGGCGATTTCTGGCTAGGGATCAGTCCTCGGTCAAACAGAAAGTTTCGAGCCGCAGTAATCCCTTGAAAAAGAAAAGCTGCTGGAGCAAGAAGGTAGGCGTACCAAGGCATTGAATAGAATTGCTATTTTTGTTCAAATTAAAGAAAAAAATGGGATACCGCATTCAGGATATACTTTCCTTCCTCGACCAGCTTGCTCCTCCTGCCTACCAGGAGTCCTACGACAATGCCACCCTGATTTGTGGGGACCGAAACTGGAATTTGACCGGCGTAATCTGTACGCTAGACTGCACGGAAGCAGTAGTGGAAGAAGCGGTTCAACAGGGTGCAAATCTGATCGTGGCGCACCATCCCATCGTCTTCAAGGGACTCAAAACTATCACTGGCAAGACCTATGTGGAGCGGACCATTATCAAGGCTATACAGGCGAATGTGGCCATTTTTGCCATTCATACCAACTTGGACAATGTGGCCGGTGGAGTCAACCGACGCATTGCCGACCGCTTGGGTTTACAGCAGCCCCGCATCCTTCAACCGAAGAAGCAGCTCCTAAATACGCTGGTATTTTTTGTTCCTAATGCCGCTAAAAACAAGGTTTTGGAAGCTGTATTTCAAGCGGGCGCGGGCCAAATTGGGGAATACAGCGATTGCGCTTTTTCCTCGGAAGGCATGGGGCAGTTTACCCCTTCTGAAAATGCCAATCCCAGCATTGGGCAGCGGGGTCAAGCCCATGTGGAACCCGAAATGCGGGTTGAAGTGATTCTTCCTGTTCACTTGAGTTCCAAAGTGCTTGCTGCACTGAAGGCTGCCCATCCCTACGAGGAGGTGGCCTATTACCTGAGTAATTTGGAAAACGAAAATCAGGAAGTGGGTGCAGGAATGATTGGTACCCTGCCGGAGTCTATGACTGAGGTAGAATTTTTAGATTACCTAAAGCAGCGGATGAACCTGAGTATAGTCAAGCATAGCCCTTTAACAGGAAAGAAAATACAAAAAGTGGCAATTTGCGGAGGTGCAGGAATTTTTCTTTTGGGAGATGCAAAAAAGGCTGGAGCAGATGTTTTTGTGACAGCTGATATCAAATATCACGAATATTTTGATGCAGAAGGAGCGCTGTTACTCTGCGATATCGGGCACTACGAGAGCGAAATTTTCACAAAAGATTTACTCACCGAGGTTTTGTCACAAAATTTTCCTAATATTGCACTCTATTTGTCAAAAGTAGTCACAAATCCCACATCCTACCGATAGTTCATGGAAAGTACAGTAGCACAGAAACTCGACGCTATCTACACCCTTCAACTTATAGATTCAAGGCTAGATGCCATCGTTAAAGTAAGAGGAGCTCTTCCTGAGGAAGTGCAAGATCTTGAAGATGAGATAGCAGGCTACGAAACTCGACTTGAGAAATACACAAGAGAAATCGAAGCTTTCGAAGAGGAAATCAAGCGTCAGAAGGACAACATTAAAGAAGCTGAGAAGCTAATCAAGAAGTACCAGGAGCAGCAGATGAACGTACGGAACAACCGTGAGTACGATGCCATCACTAAGGAATTGGAACTTCAGGATTTGGATATTCAAGTTTCTAAAAAGAAAATCTCTGAAGCTGGGGTGAAAATTGATCACCTAAAAGCTGAATTCGAAAAAACTAGCGCCACCAAGACTGATCGTCAGAAGGATCTTGACTTGAAGAAAGACGAACTTTCAACCATCATTGCTGAAAGCGAATCCGAAGAATCCAAGTTGCAATCTGACAGAGACAAGGCTGCCAAAAAAGTAGATGAGCGCTTGTACAAGTCTTACACCAAAATCAGAGCAAATGCAAAAAATGGCCTTGCGGTAGTGATGGTGAAAAGAGGTGCTTGCGGTGGTTGTTTCAACACCGTTCCACCACAGCGTCAGGCGGATATCCGTGAAAAGAAAAAATTAATCGTTTGTGAGCACTGCGGAAGAATCCTTGCCGGTGTAGAAGACGAAAACGAGGAAGAGGCAACAAAAGCAAAAAGAAGAACTGCTAAAGCCTAAGCTTTTCCAACATACCTAAAAATCTCCGAGCTCCTCGGAGATTTTTTTTTGACCAAACATTTATTTTAGTCAACCGTCCACGGACGACAGTCGAAAGCAGGTTCTACTTCCAAGCACAATTTGCAGTGGACCATGGACCGTGGACTGTTGACAATTTTTAAAACAAACTTGCATTTGCAACGCATTTGCACCTATATTGGGGTAATGAAAAAGTTAGTGTTGGTCTTCCTTTTTGTATGTACCTACTGCTTGGGCTTTGCAAAAGAGCCCGACTCGAAAACTTTTTTGGTTCTTTTTGATGAAGCGGAGCTTGAACTACTTCAAACCGACTTGGAAAGTATAGCAGAGCAGCTTAGCCCTTTTTTTCCAACCAAAACCTACAAAGGTAATTCTGAGGCTGCACTTTTGCTCGAGATCCCTACTTCCGCATTCAACGAATGTCTTCTCGGGGAATATTGGGTTTCTTTTTCTGACGGCAGACGATTCCAACTGCAGCAACTTGCTTTTCGTGTGTTTGATTTGAGTGAAAACAAGGCCATGTACCAGCGTTACGTCAGCAAGTATGAAGCCGACTTGGAACAGAAAAAGAAAGCCCAAAAGCTTGCTAAACCTGCTTCAAACCCTTGAGGTGCTCCTGATCGTTTTGTTTGAGTAGCTCAAACCCTCCCTCCACCTGCTGCAAAAGATACAAACACAAATTCCCGTGTTCGTACTGATCCATGTCCTTTAGGGGAGTGTGGCAGATCAAACTTAAAAAAATACGCATGGCTCGCCCGTGCATGCACACCAGGATAGTTTCCCCAGGGCCATTTACAATAATTTGAATAGCTCGATGCAATCGTTTTGCAACCGAATTGGGGCTTTCACCCCCTGCAATGGCATAATCCAGGTTGCCCTGCTGCCACTGATGCAGCATCATGCGGTAGTACTCCCCCTCCTCGGGTGTCATGGGTGTGCCCTCGTAGTTGCCCCAAGAAATTTCATTTAACTCCACAAGTGAAGTCACTGGAATACCCAAGTCGATAAATCCTTGGATGGATTGTTGGGTACGAATCAAGGCAGAATGGTACAGCTGGTCAAATTGAACTTCTCGGTAGGCGCAAAAAAATGCTTCCGCTTGTGCTTTGCCCGTTGCATTGATTGGCGCATCAATCCCACTTCCTTGAACTACTCCCTGTAAATTGTAGTCTGTTTGCCCATGACGGAGCAGGTAAATTTTTTTTAGGTTCAACTTTCTTTAATTTTGTCCAGCACCCAAAGAAACTGGTTTTAACCCAAATATTCATGGTTTTTCTTTCCATCCCTAGCCTTGAGCAACTAAATACCATCCGTATACCCACGATGGTGGATCATATTGGCTTGGAATTCACTGGGATAGGCGAAGATTTTTTGGAGGCAACTTTACCAGTCGATCATCGAACCATACAGCCCATGGGCTTGTTACACGGAGGTGCAAATGTGGTACTTGCCGAAACCTTGGGCTCAGTGGCTGCGTCCTTGACCTTAGATCGAAGCAAACAAGATTGCGTGGGGCTAGAAATCAATGCCAATCACCTGAAGGCTGTAAGGTCCGGAAAGGTAAAAGGCACTGCAAGACCTGTGCATTTGGGTAAAACCACGCAAGTTTGGGAGATAAAAATTGTCAACGAGGCCGATCAACTCTGCTGCATCAGTAGAATAACAATGGCCATCTTGGATAAAAAATGAATGTAACGGAGGTAGGTAAGGCGATTTCTTTGGAGGAGGTACTGGATGTTTTCCTGGCTGAAGGCCTGGCTTCTGGTGGGTCCTTTGCGCTGTGGCGGAAACCCAATTCTTCTCAGTTGGCATACATTCAAGATTTTAGCCAAAGTCCAAGACGCGTATCCCTGCAACTCGAGGATCTACCGGCTGGATTCATCGTTCACCCTTTTGCCGACCAAGCCGAAAAAAAAGCATTTTTTATTCAAGGCGATCGTTACGAGAAACTTTCCCTTGACAGCCCACTGAATCAAGAGGACTTGCCCCAATGGGTGCAGGCAAGTCGTGATTCCCTGCCCACTGCGGAACTCAAAAAACAAATTGCTACCCATTTAAGTAAGCTCCCTCGACAAGCAAATGCAGCAGCTGGTCAAGAAAAGACCCATTTCTTACAGTTGGTAGCCAAAGGCATACAGGCGATTGAAGCAGGTAGGTTGGAAAAGATTGTGGCTGCGCGCACCAAAATGATTCCACTCCCAGCCGAATTCGATCTGGGAAAAACCTTGGCCAAATTGCTATCCAGCTACCCGCATTCCTTTGTCAACTTTTTTCATCTCCCCGGCATTGGTACTTGGATGGGTGCAAGTCCTGAGGTTCTAATTGAAACCAAAGGAGACTACTTCTACACCATGTCACTCGCTGGCACACAGC
>JACCEC012649074.1_pt1 | contig 10882 bp, 9 predicted proteins | sample 7450121 | NCBI WGS metagenome assembly JACCEC01 (sample SAMN15323455, study PRJNA562643) | freshwater metagenome | isolation source: river surface water | place: USA:Blue River Watershed | collected 2017-08-18 | reverse complement strand
GGCGTAGCCTCGGCCCTGGCCGGCGCTGACCGCGGGGACGGTCGAGCCGAGGAGACCGTAGCCGCGTTGCGCGGTGTAGCCGACGTCGGGCGAGACGAGCGTGGCGCCGGGCTCGTGGGCGGCGGCGCCGAAGTCGAAGCGGAGCGGAAAGGCGGGGGCGGCGGCCTGGGCAGAGGAGAAGACGCCGAGGCCGAGGGAGATCAGTGGGAGCAGGGAACGCATAAGGAGTCGCGCGGGGGTCAGGGCTGGTTTTGCGGGATGCGATCACCGACGAGGGCGAGCATCTGGATGGCGGTGAGGCCCCACTGGGAGGAGGCGTTGGTGTTGAGGGCGAAGTTTTCGTCGACGGGGTTGAGCGACGCGGGGCCGGAGACGCGGGTGGACTTGAGCGCCTTCTTCATGCCGTGGCCGGCCTCGCCGCCGTAGAATTCGGTCCAGGCGCGCGCGGCGAGGGCGGGGTCGTTCTTCTTGGCCGCGGCGTAGGCGGTGAGCCGGGCGTGGGCCTCGCGGAGGTTGAGCTTGCCGAAGTCGGCGCCGACGGCGGCGCGTTGCTCGGCCGGGGAGGCGTTGTAGAGGACGCAGTATTGGAGCCACGCGTCCCGGAATGCGGGCATGTCCAGCAGGTCGATGAGCTCGGCGCAGATCTCGGGCAGGCCGAAGACCGCGCTGAGGTGGATGACGTTCACCTTGTCCGGGCCGACCGGCGCGAATTCGCCGGTGTCGAGGTTCATGGTGGCGGCGTCGGAGATGAAGCCGTGGGGCTGGGCGCCGATGGTGCGCATGCCGGCGAGGAGCTTGTTGCGGACCTTGGGGTCGCCGGTGCGCTCCCATTCGGTGAACCAGGCGAAGGCGAGCGAGCCCCAGTCGGTGCCGAAGCCGACGGCGGCGGCGTCGCGGCGCGGGGGCGGGATGGCCTCCTTGCGGATCTTGCGCGCCGGGTCGAGGGTGAGGAAGGCCTCGTCCGCGCCGACGAGCTCCCGCATGAGGTCGCCGACGCGCTCGTCGGCGGTGAGGTAGTAGTAGAAACGTCGATACCCGACGGAGCTGATGCGGAGCTGTTTGCAGGAGCATCCCCAGTGCTGGACGTTGTGGCGGGATCCGAGGCCCTTGAATCTGCCGAGGTGGTAGACGTCGACCTCGCCGGTGTGCCGGGTCATCGCCTCGGCGAGACGGAAGATGTCGGCGCGGCCGGAGCGCAGGTAGGAATTCCAGAGCCAGAGGTCGGGGGAGAGCTCCGAATTGGCCCAGGCGAAGCCGCCCACGTCGTAGCGCCAGCAGTGGCGATCCGCGTCGTAGCTGTGCATGACGTCGCCGTAGTCCCAGAAGCCATACCAGCGGCGCTGGTCGATCTGGTCGAGGTAGGTTCGGAGGATGAAGTCGAGCTGGTCCTCGATCCTGGCCTTGGCGGGGTGCGAGCGGTCGGGGAGGCTCCAGGCGCCGAAGACGCCGGCGGCGTGGCAATGGGCGGGCGAGGCGGCGAGCTGCGGGGGCCGGCGCAGGGCGGCGGCGAAGCGGGGGAAATCCTCGCGGGCGGGCGTGGCGGCGACGGCGCGGAACACGAGCTCGTGGGAGCGGGCGACGCCGCGGGCGGTGCCGAAGTCCTTCTCGTAGTCCTCGTAGGTGATGTTGAGGCCGCGGATTTCCTCCTCGTGGGTCTCCATGCCCATGCCGTCGTGGTAGAAGCGGAGATCCATGGGCGCCGCGTCGGGCGACCAGAGCCAGACGGTGACCTCGCCGAGCGCGGCGTGGGCGGAGCGGATGTCGAGCTGGGCGGGATACTTTTCCCAAAAGTCGCGGACGCCGAAGACGAGACCGCCGGAGGGGCCGCCGAGGTAGCCGAGGCCGGCGGCGCGACGGCCGGCGGAGGCCTTGATCCAGCCGTGGCCGGGTTTGGTGCGCTTGCGGATCTCGAATCCGTCGGAGGACAGCTGGGCGAGGGTGTAGTCGCCCCAGGCGGGCACGAGATCGAGGTTGTTGGCGACGGCGGGGCTCCATTTTTCGAGCGGAGGGGTGGCGAGGCCGGCGACCTGGGCCTCGCGCACGGCGGCGCCGGGATCGCGGCGCAGGCCGGTGACGCCTCGGACGGCCTCGGCGAAAAGGCCGTCGTCTTCCCCGGAGAAACGGACGTGCCGGTCGTGCGGCGCGTCGGCGAGCGGGACGTCGAAGCGGACGCCGAGGCCGTGGATGAAGTCCTTGTTTTCGTCTCCGTCGAAGACGAAGGAATGCATCATGCGCACCGCCTCGCCGTCGGCGTGGAGGTAGAGCCGCACGACGAAGGGCAACCAGGCGCGGTCGCGGGTGGCGGATTTTTGGCGGCCCTCGACGCGGACGACGGCGCGCACGGGGCCGGACTGCTCGACGACGACGCGCTCGGTCTCGCCTTGGAACATTTCAGCCGGCGAAACGAGGTCGGGCTGGTCCTTGCGAAGGGAGACCAGGCGTCCGGCGCGGGCGATCTCGCGGTCGCCGTGGCGGAGGCTCGAGATCAGGATGGAGCCGCGACGCGGGATGACGCAGGTGACGAGGCCGTTGGCGATTTCCACGGACTCGGCGGTTTCGCGAAGCGTCACGGGATCGGCGGGCCGGGCCGGCGCGGCGCCGGGGACGAGCGCGAGGTTTTCGGTGCGCCCGGCGTCGGCCGGGAGCGCGTGGGCGCTCCATTTGATCGAACCATCTGGCCAGGTGGCGAGCGGCCAGGATTGAACGGGGATCGCGACGCCGGCGGAGTCGCGTAGCGCGAAGGGCGAGCCGGCCGGGACGCTCCCCCGCGGCCACGGCACGCCGAGGGTGGCGCCGGGCTGCTCGACCGGAATGCCTTCGAGCCAGCGGAGAACGGCTTTGCCGGGCGTGGCGGCGGCCGGCCGAACGGATGCGGCGGCGGGCGAGCCCGCGGCTTGGAGCGAGGACTCCGCGAGGGCGAGCGAGCCGAGGGGAAGGGCGGCGGCGGCGAGGGATCCGTTTTTGACGAAGGAACGGCGGGTCAGGGGCATGGGGAGGCGAGCCCGCGCGTTTGGCGGGGCCCAAGGGGGGACTGGGGGCTGCGGACCGGCGGTGGCCGGGGACGCGGGGGAAGACGGTGGAGCGCGGCCGAAGTGACGCTCTTGTTTACGCCGTCCGCGGGTCGGGGCGCGCGAGCCGTCGCGCTAGGCGAGGTAGAAGACCTCGGTGAGCGAGCTCGAAACGGGGCTGTTGTCCGGATTGGCCGGCATCACGTCCGCCATGTGCTTCCACCAGCGCTTGCAGACCTCGGTGTTGGCGATCGCCCGCCAGCGGGCCTCGTCCTCGATCTCGGCGTAGCCGAAGAGCTGGCGCGTCTCGGGCAGAAGATGGATCGAGTAGTTGTGCACGCCGTGGGCGCGGAGCACGTCTTCCAGCTCTTTCCAGATCGGCTGATGGCGACGGGCGTATTCCTGTTCCTGTCCGGCGTTGACGGACATCACGAAGGCTTTGCGGATCATCGGGCGGCGGCGAGATTGGCGGAGAAGGGGTGGGAGGAGGCGAGCGAGGCGCCTTCGGAAAAGGCGCGACCGAGGTTGTCCGCCAGATCGCGGACGCAAGGGATTTCGGAGCGGCTGGCGGGGTCGGCCTTCCACTCGATCGAGGAACCCGGGAAACGCTCGACCTTGCCGGCGTGTTGCACGGCCTCGACCAGGCGGGTGTGCTCCTCTGCGATCGCGGTGGTGCAGACGAAGGTGGCCGGGTCGGTGAGCCGGGAGAGGACCGCGGCGAACATGAGCTGGCGGGCTTCCTCGGCGGAAGGCAGGGGGAAGACGCGGCGATGGCCCTCGGCGTCGACGATGACGCAGCGCTGCTCGTGCCACCACTCGGCGCGGCCGGCGGATCCGCGGATGGCGATCTCGGGCTGGCGATTGTCCGCGATGGCGTGGCTGACCCCGAACCAGAAGCGGGTGTCGTCCGAGGCGGAGCCGCGCACAACCGCGGTGTCGAACATGTCGATCTCGTGGGCGCGGAAGAGCTCGGCGGATTCGACCGAAACCTGGGCGGACTCCATGGCGGAGGGGCCGGCGAAGAAGAGGGAAAGGTTTACGAAGTGGGCGAAGGCGTTGTTGAGCGGCGAGTCGAGCACGGCGGCGCCGTCGGCGGAGGCGCGTCCCGCCCAATGATTGCGCTCGAAGTAGGCGCGCGGGCGGGGCCAGAGGCCGATCATGCGCACGTCCTCGATGCGGCCGATCACGCCGCCGAGCAGCTGGTTCTTCAACCAGCGGGCCTCGAGGGGATAAAGATCCTGGAAGCCGACCGCGACCCAGCGGCCCGTGGCGGCCTCGGCGCGTCGGATGGCTTGGGCGTCGGACAGAGATCCCGCCAAGGGTTTTTCCACCAGCACGTTCATGCCGGCGCGGAGCGCGGCGATCGTCAGCCGGGCATGCCATTGGATGCCCACGGGGATGCCGCAGAGATCGACGCGGCCGGCTTCCCGGGCGAAGAAATCGTCGGAATTGGTATAAATGGTCGCCCCGTGCCCTTTTAGCTCCGCCACGATCTCGGGGATCTGATCTCCATTGATGATCACGGCGGCGACGAGCTGGATCGCCTTGCGGGCGAGCGCGTCGCGCACGAGCTGGAGATAGATGGTGCCGTAGCCGGTGACGCCGATGAGAGCTACGCGAGGCAGACGAGTGCCGAGGGGGGAGGGCATGGTGAAAAGGGGACGGCCAAGGGGGGCTGGCGGCGAAAAAAATGGATAATCCGCTTGTCCCGAGGGGCGACGCACCGCAGGTCTGACAGTCAGAGTCTTACCCCATGTCAGTTCCCTCTCTCCGCCAACTCGCGCAGCAGCTCGGCCTGTCCCACACGACCGTTTCCGAAGCCTTGCGCGGCAGTCCCCGGGTGAAGCCCGCGACCCGGGCCAAGGTGCTTAAAGTCGCGCGGGAGCTTGGATACCGGCGCAACCCGCTGGCGGGCGCGTTGATGTCGGAAATGCGCCGTTCGCGGGCCGGCACGTTTCGCGGGGTCTTGGCCGTGCTGGATTTGGACGGCGCGGAAGGCCGCCCGCCCAACGCGACGCGTTACCACCGCGAGCTCACGCGCGGGGCGACGACCCGCGCCGAGCAGCTGGGGTTCAAGGCCGACGCCTTCACGGTGGGCAAGGCCGGGCTGTCGCTCGAGCGCCTCGACACCATTCTGCAATCGCGCGGCATCGGCGGCATCTTCCTGTTGCCGGTGCGAGACACCCCCGATCTTACCCGTTTGGATTGGACGCATTTCTCCGGCATCTACGCCGACTACGTGATCGAGCGCCCGGGCCTGCACGCGATTTGCCCGGACCATTATCGCGGCATGCTGACGGTCTTGGAGCGTTTGCGCGCCTTGGGCTACAGCCGCCCCGGATTGGTGATGGGGGCCTCCCACGACGCCCGCCTGCTCTATCGTTGGGAGGCGGCCTACCACGCCTACCAGACCCATCACGACGGCATGACCCGCCTGCCTCCCTTCATCGCAAACGCAATGAACGCGCGGGATTTCGGCGTGTGGTTCCGCACCGTGAAATGCGACGTGGTCCTGGCGCATTCCCCCGATGTGAAAGGCTGGATGGAAGAGGCGGGCGCGAAGGTTCCGGAGACCCACGGCTTTTGCTGCCTGAACGTGCTCAACAGCAACGAACCCTTCGCTGGACTCGATCTGCAGCCGAGCCTGCTCGGCGCGCGTGGCATGGAGCTGCTCATCGGCCAGGTGCTGCGCAACGAGTGCGGCGCCCCCGAGCTGCCGATGACGACGACGGTGCCGGCCGCATGGGTGGACGGCCCGACCTTGCGCGGGCATTGATCCGATGATCCGTCCGCGCGCCTGCAACTCGACGGCCCCGGCGAGGCGGATCGCGGCGGCGGCCCTGGTTTTGCTCGCGTTTGACTTCGTCGGCGCGGCGACCGGAGAGGCGCGCTCACAGGTGATAATCGACGACGCGTGGGCCGGGGCGTCGGGTTGCCATTTTTCCGGACGGCTCGTCGAGCGCCGGCCCGTGGCGGAGGACGCGTCCGGCGGGGGCCGACGTTTGTGGCATAACACGCGTTTGCTGCTGACCCGCGGCGAGGAGGGCTTCGTCACCTGGCGCGCGGCCGGACACGAGTGGCGCACCCGGGTGGACGACGACGGGTATTGGACGCTGGCGATGAGTCCGGCTCCGGTCTTCGCGCCCGGCTGGCACGCGATCGAGTCCGACCCGTCGCGCAGCAGCGACGCGGGCTTGCTGGTCGTCGATCCGCGCAACCGGCGGGGGCTGATCTCCGACCTCGACGACACGATCGTGGTGAGCGAGGTCCTCGAAAAGCGGACGCTGCTGAAAAACAGCCTCGTGGTGGCGCCGGAGTCGCGCGAAGCGGTGCCGGGAATGGCGGAGCTCTACCGGAGGCTCCTGGCGGAACCGGCGAATCCCGCGCCGGAGTCGGCGGCGATGTTCTACGTTTCGGCCTCGCCCAGGCAGCTGACGGACAACCTGCGCGCGTTTTTGCGGGCGAAGGGCTTTCCGCGCGGCGTTCTTCGCCTCAAGGAGTTGTCCGCGGCGAGCGAGGATTCGCTGACCGGCGATCAGCGCGCCTACAAGCGGCGCGTTTTGCGGGAGATCCTCCGTGCTTATCCCGAGGTGCGTTTCGCGCTCTTTGGCGACGACGGGGAGCAGGACCCCGAGATCTACGCGGAGCTGCAGCGGGAGTTTCCCGCGCAAATCGAGGGCGTGTGGATCCGCCGGGTGCATCCGGACGCGGAGCGGCCGCGATTTGCGGGGCAGGCGGATTTGCGCGAGCTTTTGGGACCATGAGCGGCGCGCGCCTGCGGATCGTCACCTGGAACATCGCCCACGGACGCGGGCTGCGCCCGATCCAGGGTTTTCAGACGAAGCGATCCATGCAGGCGCATTTGCGACGCATCGCGGCGTTGCTGGCGAAATTGGACGCGGATGTGGTGGCCTTGCAGGAGATCGACCAGGATTCGAGCTGGGCGGGGAACTTCGACCACCTCGCCTATGTGCGCGAACACGCCGGCTACGCCCATGCGTTGCACGGCGTCACGACGCGGCGCGGGGGGATTTTCAATCTTTGCTACGGGAACGCCTTTCTGTCCCGGCATGCGTTGGAGGAGGGCGAGGCGGTCGCCTTCGGGAAGCGCACCGTCGGGGAAAAGGGCTTTCTCTTCGCGGAGATCACCGTGGCCGGGAAGCGGGTGCCGCTGATCAACCTGCACCTGCACTACCGTTCGCGGAAGGCGCGGCTCGATCAGGTGGGGCAGGTGTTCCGCTACCTCGCGCAACGGCACAACGCGCGCGCGCCTTACTGGAGCGTGCCGCCCGTGGTCTGCGGCGATTTCAACACCTCGGGCAAGGCGAGCGACGCGGCGGCGGGCTTGTTGGGGGAGCTCGATTACTTCGGGTCCTACGGCCTGCATCCGCGGAGCGGACGGACCTTTCCGTCGCCCTTGCCGACGCGGCTCCTCGATTTCGTGCTCGCGCCGTCGGAGCTGCGCGTGGAGCGCTGCGAGATCGTGCGTTCGTGGCTGAGCGACCACCGGCCGGTGCTGGCGGAGATCGCGTTCGATTGAGCCGCGTCAGAGCAGGGAGGCCTGCGCGTCGCCCGAGAGGGGCTTGAGCCCGACGGCGTGGTAGCCCTTGGGCGTGAGGACGCGGCCCTGCGGCGTGCGCTGGAGGTAGCCTTCCTGGATGAGGAAAGGCTCGTGAACCTCCTCGAGCGTGTCGGCCTCCTCGCTCACGGCCATGGCGACGGTGCCGAGGCCGACAGGGCCGCCGCGGTAGTTTTCCGCCATGATGCGGAGGATGCGCTTGTCCATCTCGTCGAGACCGCGGGCGTCGATCTCGAGGAGCTCGAGGGCGGCGGCGGCGACCTGTTGCGTGACGCGGCCGTCGCCCCGTTGCTGGGCGTAGTCGCGGGCGAAGTTGATCAAGTTGTTCGCGATGCGGGGCGTGCCGCGGGAGCGGGTGGCGATCTCGCGCGCGCCGGCGTCCTCGATCGGCACGCCGAGCAGGCCGCAGGACCGCTTCACGATGCCGGCGAGGGTCTCGGCGTTGTAGTAATCGAGGCGCGTCTGGAGCGTGAAACGCGAGCGCAGCGGCGCGGTGAGCATGCCGGCGCGGGTGGTGGCGCCGACGAGGGTGAAGCGCGGCAGCGAGAGACGGACCGAGCGGGCGTTGGGCCCCTGGTCGATCATGATGTCGAGGCGGAAGTCCTCCATCGCGCTGTAGAGATACTCCTCGACCGTCTTCGGGATGCGGTGGATCTCGTCGATGAAAAGCAGGTCGCCCTCCTCGAGGCTGGTGAGCAGGCCGGCCAGGTCGGAGGCCTTTTCGACGACGGGGCCGGAGGTGATGCGGACGTTGCGGCCCATCTCGGCGCCGAGGATGAGCGAGAGGGTGGTCTTGCCGAGGCCGGGCGGGCCGCTGAGGAGGATGTGGTTGAGCGCCTCGCCGCGGGAGCGGGCGGCGCCGACCATGATCTTGAGGCGCTCCACGGTCTTGGGCTGGCCGGCGAAATCCGAGAACGAGAGCGGACGCAGCGCGGCCTCGGCGTTGGACACGGGCGCGGAGAGTTGCGCGGCGAGATAGCTCAAGCCCTTGGTGTCGGCGGGCGGCGTGGCGGGGGCGGACTTGGGAGCGGCGGGCTTGGGCATATTCAGAAGGTCAGAGCGACAGAGAGCAGAACGACGGACGAAGGCGGAACAGGCGGACGAGGACGAAGCAAGAGCCAGGACGGCGGCGGGGAGCTCTCAAATCTGTCGTTCTGTCTTCTGTCGCTCTATCGTTCTCGTGGTTTACTTCCACTCCATCTCGGCGCCGAGGCTGCGGAGATTTTCGACGAAGCGCGGGTGGGCGCGCTGGATGATCTCGGCGTGGCGGACGACCGACTTGCCCGGGATGGCGGCGGCGACCATCGCGAGGGCGACGGCGGCGCGGATGATGTAGGGCGAATCGACGACGGCGGGGCGGAGCGGGCGGTTGCCGAAGACGATCAGGCGGTGCGGGTCGCTGACGACGGCGTGGGCGCCGAACTTCGCGAGCTCGGGGATCCAGGAAAAGCCGTTTTCGTAGACCTTGTTCCAGAAGTGGATCGTGCCGTCGCAACGCACCGCGAGGGCGATCATGAGCGGGAGCAGGTCGACGGAGAAATAGGGCCAGGGCGCGGCCTCGATCTTCGGGAGAAGGTTGCTCGTGTAGGGCTCCTCGATCTTCAGGCGCTGGCCGCGGCGGACCACCGCGACCGAGTCGCCGTCGGGGCCGGTCTCGTGCTCGACGACGACGCCGAGCTTGGCGAAGGCGCGGACGATGAGATCGAAGTGGTGGGGCAGGGCTTTCCTCACGCGGACCTCGCCGCCGGTGATGGCTCCGAGGGCGAGGAAGGTGACGATCTCATGGTAATCGGTGCCGATGGCGATGTCGGCGCCGTGCAGCGTATCGACGCCGGTGATACGAATCATCGAGGTGCCGAGGCCGTCGATCTTCGCGCCCATGGCGACGAGCGCGGCGCAGAGCTCCTGCACGTGCGGCTCGCTGGCGGCGTTGATGAGGGTGGACTCGCCCTTGGCGAGGGCGGCGGCCATGGCGAAGTTCTCCGTGACGGTGACGGACATGTAGTCGCACCAGTGGCGGGCGCCGGCGAAGCCGGAGGGCAGCGCGATCACGAGCGGATCGCCGGAGCCGACGGTGGCGCCGAGCGCGCCGAGGATCTCGAGGTGCGGGTCGATCTCGCGCACGCCGAGCGAGCAGCCCTTGGCGTTGGCCAGGATCGTGATGCGGCGCAGGCGGTGGAGCAGGGCGGGGAAAAGCAGCACCGTGGAGCGCATGTCCGAGGGCAGCTCGTCGTTGGCGAGGGTGCTGCGGAATCCGGAGTGGTCGAGGCGCATGACGCCGTTGGCACGATCCCAGTCGATGCGCGAGCCCTGCGATGTGAGAAAGGCGACGAGCTTGTTGAGATCCGTGATATCGGGGACGTTGCGCAGGGTGACGGGCTCGTTGGTGAGGAGCGTGGCGCAGAAGATCGGAAGCACCGAGTTCTTGTTGCCCGAGGGGATGATGGTGCCGGAGAGCGGCTTGCCACCTTGCACGTGGAGATCGGCCATGATGAGCGGAGAGGGTCGGGGAGGTAGGGAAGAGAGGCCTGCGGGAGTCGAAAAAAAGGCGTCCGCCGGAAACGGCGGACGCCTTGAAAATGCGCGCGGGCGGGTAGCCCTTGGCAAGGTTTTTGGCCTGCGGAATCAGCCTACGGGGCCGGAGGAGCGGGACTCGCCCTCGGGGCGGCCCTGGCCTTCGGGGCGGGGGCCACCGCGTCCGCGTCCGCCGCGACGGCGACGACGACGGCCGCCGTTGCCCTGATCGCCTTCGGGGCGGGGGCCGCGATCCTGGCCTTCGGGACGGGGGCCGCGGTTTTCGCCGCCGCCGTTACGCGGGCCGCCTTGGCCGCGTCCGCCGCGATGGCGACCGCCTTCGCGATCACCGCGGGGGCCGCGGTTTCCGTCGCGAGAGATCTCGTCGCCGGGGGAAGGGGCGTCGGAGGCGGAGCCGCCGCCGAAAATACCCTTCAACCAGCCAAGGAAGCCGCCGGCTTTCTCGGCTTTGGCGGCGGGGGCGGGAGCCGCCTGCTGCGGGCGGCCGCCTTCGCGGCGATCCTCGCGGCGCTCTTCACGGCGGGGCTCGCCGCCCTCGCGACGACCCTGGCCCTCGTGGCGACGGCCTTCGCCGCCGCGGCCCTCGCGGCCTTCGCGATTCTCGCGGCGGGGTTGCTCGCCGGCGGGGCGGAGGGGCGCGATGTCGCGGGCGACGACCGGCTTGCGCTCCGGACGAAAGACCGGACGCTCGCCCGACGGCGTGGCGGGGGCGGAGGCCGATCCCGGCGATTCCCAGCTCGTGGCGGGGCGGGGGGCGGCG
>JACCEC011880668.1_pt1 | contig 10882 bp, 6 predicted proteins | sample 7450121 | NCBI WGS metagenome assembly JACCEC01 (sample SAMN15323455, study PRJNA562643) | freshwater metagenome | isolation source: river surface water | place: USA:Blue River Watershed | collected 2017-08-18 | reverse complement strand
TTGTACGCTTATAAAATTTATTTTCTTCCTTGTGGTAAAAATTTAAGTGATTTCCACAAAGTTTTCATGACAAGTTCGGGCTTAATGGGAATGATGCGATCGCACTCCGTCGAACTCACGTTAAAATGGCTAACGGTCAACCCTGAATTAACGATTTCTCAAATATTTTTTTGTTTGTGTGTCTGATAAAATTGAGGTGACATTAATTTCAATAGAATTATTACTCTATCGAATTAAGGGTTAGGAATTGCTAAATCGATAGAAGCTTCAATTCCCTTAATCAAACAAGATAAAGGAATCACACCCGAAACAAATACTAAAGAACCCCGAACAGAATTATGATTAAATTGAAATGTTGTGTCAACCATTAACACATAACGTACTTCGTTTTTATGAATCATTAAAGAGGTCACTAGATTGGGTAAAGGTTCAATTTCAAAGGTAGGAATAGAAAAGGTAAATTGACATCCCATTAAAGTTCCCAACATATTGATGTAAGAATTTAACAAAATATTACCAACCTCTATCAAAACTTCACAGGAAGAAATATCTAAACTAAAGACTTGTTTTTCATGATTATGTTGCAGTAAATTTGTTAATTTGACCGCAAAAGAATAATTTAAAAGTAACAACGCATCCCCACTCATTGTTCCTCTAAACATTTGATGCACACTGACAATCTCTTCATTAAACTGGTTCGGCAATTCTGCTGTTAATTTGCTGAGGGGAGACAAAGACACTTCCTCAACTTTCATGGTGACATCAGAACCAATTAATTTGGATAAGGCTGTTGCTGTTTTTCGAGAAAGAACAATTTTCATAAACTCAGACAAAGCCGTTTTTTGTTTTTCGGTGAGTAGCATCGTTACACCTCTTGAGGGTTAATCAAGGATTAAAATTCAGGGCTGATCAGAATGGAGATTTACAGAGATGATAAAACATCTAAAATGGCTTGTGTCATTTCATTAAGGCTATAAGAATGATCACTTAACCCTGATTCTTCCACAGAACGGGGCATTCCATAAACCACACAAGTTTCTTCCGATTCAGTAAATATTAAACCACCATGAGATTTGATCCAAGCTGCACCCTGTTTTCCATCGCTACCCATACCTGTCATCACAATTCCTAACACCCGATTGCCATAAACTTGTGCGGCAGACTGAAACATCACATCCACTGAAGGACGATGGGGCATATCAAAGGGTTGTGCTGCCAACTGCGTGACCACAGAATGGCCTTCTCGTTTAAACGTTAAATGACGTCCAGCAGGCGCAATAAACACCATCCCCCGATGAAGAATTTCTCCATCCCCCGCTTCCACAACTTTCAAAGCCGATAATTGATCTAATCGTTCTGCATACATTTTGGTATAACCGATTGGCATATGTAAAACAATAGCAATCGGGACAGGAAGATCACTCGGTAATTGTGGGATCAAAAACGCTAAAGCTTGGGGGCCTCCCGTAGAAATTCCAATGGCAATTAAATCAATTGTAGCTGAATTAAACATCGGTTTAGTCGGAACACTCACAGGAAGAAATGATCCTAAAGTTTGACGGGGAAGACGTTTTAAGGGAACATTAGCAGCAGCCTTGACTTTATCAATTAATTCATCCGCTAACTCATACATTTTTTCAGTGGCTAAAGCCGTCGGTTTATGCACAAAATCAACGGCCCCAGCATCTAAAGCAGCTAATACTAATTCTCCACCTTCACTGGCAATACTCACAACAATTACCGGAATCGGATGTCGTTCCATTTGTTTCTTCAGAAACTCAACCCCATCAACTTTAGGCATTAATAAATCCAAGGTAATTACATCAATTTTATTTTCCATTTTTTCTAGGATTTCTAAAGCTTCTTCTCCATCATGGGCAGTTCCAACGACTTCAATAAAAGGGCTACGGGACAGCATTTGCTTAATCACTTTCCGCACATAAGCCGAATCATCAACGATTAAAACGCGAATAATTTTATTCATAATCTTTATCCTTTTTGATTGAAGTTATATAGGAGGGAACAGGGAACAGTTTAACAGTAAACACTGGGATACTTTGCTGAATTTACACATCAAACACTTTTTGGGGTAGTGCTATATGTATTATCTGTGGTTTGTTGACTTTCAAGCGTCACCTCACTCCTTCTTAATGTTTGACATACACAAATGCTCCCTGAATTTCCCGTAATTCAAAATGGGTTTTCAGTTTTAACAAGGACTCGGAAGCACTGAGAAACAAATAAGAAGGTTTGAACATTCGTTCATAGAAAAAATTAGCAGTTTTGCGGATAGAGGTTTCAGAGAAGTAAATAAAAACATTTCGGCAAAAGACAAAATGGGCTTGAGCTAAATATTGAATGTCAGACTCCACTAATAAATTACTAACCGACCAATGAATCCGGCGATGGATTTCAGGAGAAACTCGCCAAACATCTGCTTCAGGCATAAAATATTTCCTTTTTAAAGCATCTGGGAAACTCCGAAAAGAATACTGTCGATACAACCCCATTTTAGCCTTATCAATTGCCCGATAAGAACCATCACTGGCCCAGATTTCAATGGGAACCCGTTCAAACCAACCCGCTTCATTTAAGGCGATCGCAATAGTTAAAGGTTCCTCTCCCGTCGAACAAGCTGCACTCCAAATCCGCAAAGGTTGGCAAGGATAAGACAAACTGTCAAACTTTTCTAAATATTGAGGAATTAACACCTCAACCAATACTTGAATTTGATCATACTCACGCCAAAAATAGGTTTCAGGAACACTCAAAGCATTAACCACTTCTTGCCATTCTTCTTTGGCTTTTGGATCATACTTGAGCAAATAATAATAATCTAAAAATGAATCTAACCCATTTTCAATGACGCGACTCGATAGCTTATCTGCTAACATATCTTGTTTAGAACTAGAATAAAACAATCCTGTGCGTTCATGGATAAGATCTCGTAAAATAATAAAAATATTATCGCTTAATTTCAAGGGTTCTGGAGAAAATCGCATATCAGTTATTAGTTATCGGTTATTAATTATCAGTCATTATTTATCATTTATAGCTGTCATAAATCTTTTTTAAAAAAGAAGTAATGGCTGTAATCGAGAATGGTCAACCTTTCTACTTCGGGCTAAGTAAAAATGGGGGAACCCAGACCTAAAGATTTTTGAATTTTACTCTCATCGTTTTCACAGATTGACCAACATCTGTCAACTGATCAGTGATCACTAATCACTGATCACTGAGAACTGATAAATGTTTATTGATGCAATCCTTTTTGAGCCGCCCGACGCACGGCTGCTGAAGGGTCATTGCGGGCTAATATCCCCAACTGTTCAGTAGAGGAGCGATTTCCCAGATAGACCAAAGCATTAACCGCCGATAAACGCACACTTTGATCCTGATCATTTAATGCACTGATTAAAATTTCCGAAGCAAAAGGATGTTTGAGGCGTTTCAACACTTCAACCACGGTACACCGGACAACAGGATGGAGATGGGTTAACCCTTGGCTAATCCCCTCAATATAGTCTTCTTTCTGACTAGAATGCTCCAAAGTTCGAGAAGCTAATGCCACAATACAAGCTTCCCGACTGGTCGGGTCAACAGACAACTCCAACAAAGCTGCAATCGCTTCAGGAGTTCCCATGCGAGACAAAGACTCAATCGCTGCTTGTACAACCTTTTCCTCTGGATCAGCAGCAGCCATCCATTGTAAGGCAACTCCCGCTTCTTCTCCTCCCCGTTCTCTAAAAGCATGAAGAGCATCTAAACGTCGTTCTGCGTTGGAGGAATTCAAAGCCATCAACAACGGTGCCACGGCTTCTGTACTGCTAATGCGTCCCAAAGCCATGATCGCAGCACGGGCAATATCCCCCTGTACAGCATCCAATTCCACCAATCTTGTTAATAAAGGAATAGCCCTTTCCTCTCCAATATGACCTAAAGCGACTGTAGCCGCAGCCCGGACTGGATAAGCTTCATCCTGACTCACTAACTCTTCTAAGATAGCAAACACCTGTTCCAAGGAATCTTCATGGCATGGGGATAATAGATTCAGATCCAACCGTCCAATCGAACGGGCAGCTTGATATCGTACCCAGGAGTCCTCATCCTGTAAAGCCTTCAATAAATGGGGTAGAACATCATTCACTTCTAAATCCCCCAAGGCATGAGCGACAGCCACTCGTACAGGAGTCACTTCTTCCCCTAAAGCTTGAACCAAGGTCGGCAGCACCCGATCATCCTCAATATAAGGTAAATGTTCAATGGCTGCCCGTCGCACTTTTTCGTCTGGATCACGAATACTTTCAAATAACGGTTCAATGCACTCGGCAAACGCGAAATACCCAGCAATTTTCACCGCCGACTCCCGAATCACCGGATTTGGGTTTTTCAATAATTGTAGGATGCGTTGGGGTAAGGCCGGATGACCCAGGGAATTGAGGGCAGCAATCGCACCCAAACGAACGGCAGAATCTGGATGCCCCAAAAGCTCTAATAATGCTTCAAAGGCTCGCCCGTCGCCAATTTGGGCTAAGGCTGCCGTTGTCACCATGACTAATTCTGAGTCTGCATTCAGTAAGCTGGTTAAGGCAGGAACGGCTTGATTATTCCCAATGCGACCGAGCGCCGTAATAGCAGCTTTGCGAGTTTCTACGTCGGGAACATCCAGTTGAGCAATTAATAACGGAGTAACTCCACTACCAAAACGCACTAATGCTTCGACTATGGTTTCTCGCAGTTGAGGATAACTTAAAAGTTGTGTTAAAGCTCCAGCCACCGCATTTCCCTCCAACCATCCCAGAATTAACACAACTGCTTCTAGTTCTTCTGGGGTAGCTGCTTGAATCATGTTGAGGAGATTTTCAGTTCCTACCTCCGTGACAGCGCGACGGGTAAGATCGGCTATGAATTCTCCTTCCCCAAATTCGTTTTGATAGCGACGATGAATTTTAGCTAAGGTAATAGCTAAACTCCCAATGGGACAGGGGAAGCCCTGATCCGCAGGCTTGTCAATCGCCTGTCGAACGGATTGGTTGAGAGCATCGGCAATGGCTGTCACCACATCGGCAGATCCCAATTCCCCTAACACAGACGCCACTTGTTGAGCTAAGAGATCATGGTTTAACAAAGACACAATCCGAGAACCAATGGTAGAATCTCCGATTTTCATCAAAGCTTCCAAAGCGGGAAACGCCAGAAAGAAGTCTCCCGACTGAGCAATTTCCACCAATTTATCGACGGCTTCCGTTGCCCGCAGATGGCCTAAAGATTCGATTGTATGATAGCGAACGTTAATATCTGGATCATCCAGCACTCGGATTAAAGCCGGAATAGCTCTGGAGTCATGGCGTTCTCCTAATGCCAAGGCGGTGTAAATCCGTAAATCAGGATCAGCGTCATTTAAGCATTCCACTAAGGATGGAATCGGATCAATCTGACTCAGAACTAAAATCTGAAGCACACTATTGAGAATATCGGGATTGCGGTGTTGTTCACGCAGCAAGCGTAACAAATCCTGGGTTAAGTTCGGATCGTCTTGCATCGCCAAGCTATCAACGGCCTCCCGACGCAATCGCCAATTCAGCGTTTTTTGAAGTAAAGGCATTAAACGTCCTGCAATGGAAAGATCCCCAATTTGCATCAAGGCGTCCAGGGCAGGAAAGGCTAAGAAAAAGTCCTGAGATTGGGCAATCTCCAGTAAGGGATCAATGGCCTCGGTTGATTTCAAATGTCCTAATGCTTCAATGGCATGATAGCGAACATTTTTATCAGGATCAGCTAAAGCCAAAATCAAGGGAGGAATGGCGCGGGCATCTCCCCGTTGTCCCAAGGTCTGGGCTGCATAAATCCGCAGATCAGGATCAGCCCGGTCATTCAAACATTCAATTAAGGCGGGAATTAAATCAACCGAGGAGAATGCTAAAACTTGAATCACACTATTAACAATGGTGGCATTACGATGTTCCTGACGTAACAGCCGTAATAATTCTGTTGTAATTTCTGGGTTATGGCTGGCTGTTAATCGCTCCACTACTTCCCGTCGCATTTGCCAACCACTGTCTTGAAGACTATTGAGAAAGTCTGAGTTTCCAGAAGACAACGTTTGATTCGAGGTTGTAGACAGTGGGGGCTCGACTCCTGAAACATTACCTAGATTTGCTGTTCCCTGCCGTTCGACAGGCGATTGACAAGGTTTTTGGTTCGCTTCTCCTAATAAAGACTGTTCTTCTTGCCCAGAGGTGAGAAAATTTGAGTCTGAGGAGATCACTTCACGGTGATGGCGTTGAGCCAAATCCAGTTCTCGTTCTCGCCGAACAGTAACATCCTCAAGGGTGATAATGGTTCCGATAATCGTATTTTTTTCTCGTAAGGGGGTAATGGTGACGCGCTGCTGCATATATTGAAAATATTTGGAAGCAACCGGACAGGGAATTAAGTATTGATGGAACGCAGGTGCTAGGGTTTCGATGACTCCTTCAGTAATCACCCGTTGAAATCGCTCTAGTAAACCCCGTTGTTCCAAATCAGGGATCAGATCTGTAATTTTTTGTCCACAACTTTGTTCCATACTCATTCCTGTTAATTCTATTAATCGAGAATCCCAGGAACGAATGATCAAATTAATATCAGTTGTAAAAATACCAAGAGTCATGATCAATTATCAGTTATCAATTAATTACGAATTACGAATTAGGAATTACGATTTTAATTCTTAATTCTTAATTCTTCTATTTCAGGGGCAGGTAACCCTGTCTCGCATTAAGTTACCAGTTGGTAATGGGCAATGGGTGATGGTCAAGAATATCTATTGCTGCGAAAGAACAATGGCAACAGTTATTATTTCCTGAACGGTGATCAGCTATCAGTCATCAATTAACTAAGAATTACGAATGAGGAATTACGATTTTAATTCTTAATTCGTAATTCCTCATTGTTTACTGATTAATGATCAGCGATAACTGATTACTGAGGGCTGATAACTGGTGACTGATTTGTCGGTGTCGCTCACTAATGTGCCCAATATTCTCTATATTTTGCACAATCTCGGTTAAAACGCTGGAATGTTCTAAATTAGAACTGCGAATTAAATTAATTTGTTGGGTAATACTTTGAACACCCCCTGTCATCTCTTTAATCGCTTTTGATTGTTCTACCATTGCCTTAGCAAGTTGTTCCGACTGTATTCGCATATTATCAACAGCTTGGGTCGTTTGAGAAGCAATCGTTGCTTGTTCGGTCATCTCTTTGGTGACACTATTAATCAAGGCTGCCAATCGTTCGGCTTCTTTAGAGATTTGCTCTCCAGCTACCGACTGTTCTCCAATGGCCCGTGAAGTGGTCATCACCCCCCGTCGCATCGACTCAATAGCCTGCATAATTTGAGAAGCTCCTTTATTTTGTTCAAAGGTAGCTTTACGCACTTGTCCCGCTAAATTCGTCGTATTTTGAGCCGCTTTAATCACGTCACGGGCTGCACGAGCTTGTTCATTCATCGCTTTTGTCACTTGTTGGGCGATTTGCTGCATTTGTCGAGTAGAAACAACAATTCCCTGGGTGGTTTTAGATTGTTCAATGGTGGCTTTTGCCACTTCTCGCGCTTGGTTGGCAGTGGTATTAATGGAGTTGACAACCGTTTGAGCCGCAACCATTTGCTCCTCGGAGGCGGAAGCAATTTGACTAACTAATTGGGTGGTTTTTTCAATTCCCGATAGGATTTTCTTTAATCCTCCCAGTCCTTCTTCGGCTAAACTTCCACTATCTTCAGCTACTCTTAAGCCTTCACTGGAGGTATTGACCGCATCCTGGGCTACTTGCTGCAATGCTTTGATAATCGCTGCAATATCTGAGGTGGCTTGGGCTGCGCGGTCAGCTAAATTGCGAATTTCTTCCGCGACCACTGCAAACCCCCGTCCGGCTTCTCCGGCTCTGGCGGCTTCAATGGAAGCGTTTAAGGACAGTAAGTTAGTGCGTTCGGAGATTAAATTAATCGTATCAACGATACTACTAATTTCGTTGGTGCGTTTACCCATATCCCGAATCACATCGGCAGATTTAACCATCGATTCTCGCACCCGACTTAACCCTTGAATGGCTTTTTCAACGGTTTTTCCCCCCACTTCAGCATCTTGCATGACTCGACGGGTAATTTCATCGGCTTGTTGGGTTAGGGTGGTAATGGAACGAATAGATCGATCTAACTGTTCGGCGGATGTAGCTGCATTGGTGGCGGCTTCGGTAATACGTTCTCCATTTTGGGCGACTCCCACCACAGATTGGGCCATTTCTTCCATTGAGGTTGAAACTTCTTCAATGGTGGAGGCTAAATTTTCAGTAGTGGCTGTCACTTCTTCAATAGAAGCAGCCATTTCATTAATTGAAGCCGTCGTTTCTTCAGAAGCAGCCGTCAAATCATCCGCATTTTGGGCAACGCCTCCAATCGAACTGGTCATTTCTTCAATGGAGGCTGCTGTTTGATTGACGGCTGCCGCTAGATTTTCTGTGTCCAAACTGACACTTTTAATCGATGCAGCCACCTGTACCATTGAAGTCGTGACTTGAGTGGCTGAAGTTGCCATTTCTTGGGCACTATTGGCAACATTATGGGTAGAGATACTACTTTGTTTGAGAGAAGTTGAGGTTTGTTTAACTGCAGTTGCCAGTTCTGTACTATTGACGGTAACTTGTTCAATAGAAGCAGCCATTTCATTGATCGAAGATATTAATTCTTCTCCTGAAGCCGCAATAGACTGGCTTTGGTTGACTGTTTGTTTTAATGAGGTTCCTAGGTTTTGAATTCGGTTGCTCGTCTCTTCTATAATTTGAGTTTGAGAGTTAATTTCTGATGAAAGATGGTCTACCGTTTGTAAGAGATCTTGAGTTTTATTCAAAACTTGTTGATTTTCTTCCCTAGAGGGTTGCCACCTCAAATCCGATGGATTTTGAAACTCGGATTGCGATAATTTTTGGGAAGAATTTTTATCATCTTTTTTTTGTTTATGATTTTGCTTAACCATGATTTTTCTCCTGAATTAGTTATCAATGATCTATGAACAGTTATTAGTTATCAATTAATTAAGAATTAGGATTTTAATTTTTAATTCTTAATTCCTCATTGTTGACTGATAACTGATTATTAGCGAGTAACTCTTCAACATTGAGAATTAAAACCACTCGTTTTCCTAAAGTTGCAATTCCTGCTAAATATCGACCGTTGACATGGGAAATTCCCTCTGGAGGCGGTTGAATGGCTTGCTCTGAGATCTCTAAAAATTCCCTAGCGGTATCAACAATCAGCCCCAAGGTACGATGATGGGTATTAATCACGATTAAACGAGTGCGTAAATCATACGTTGCTTTATTGAGTCCAAATCGAACTCGTAAGTTAATCGCGGGAATCACTTGTCCCCTAGAAAAAACCACCCCCTCCACAAAAGGTAAAGTATTAGGAACCGGGGTAATTTGTTCTATCATTTCCATTTGCTGCACAATTTGAGACGGAATCCCATAGGTTGTGTCAGCCAGTTCAAACAAAATATAAGGTTGAGTTAAAATTGGAAGATCTGACATTGGAATTAATGTGTATAGTGAACAGTTGATGATTCAGAGTTAACCCAAGGTTGCCAGTCGGACTAAAGCACCCACATCTAAAATCAATACCACCCGGCGATCGCCCAGTTCTGTTGCTCCCGCAATACCTGTAACTTGAACATAGGGATCTATTAAAGGTGTCACCACGATTTCCCTTAGTCCTGTGATTCGATCCACCACTAAAGCCACGATGCTTTCCCCGATCGAGATCACAATGATCATTAAAGATGAGGATTCGGTCTGAGGCGGTTGGGATGGTTTCAGGTGTAATGCAGAAAGGGAAAATATCCGAGTGAGACGGATCAACGGAAATACGGCATTGCGATAGCTAACAATTTCGTTATTCTCAAAGGCAATAATTTGGGATTTTGAAACTTCTAGCACTTCTAGCACCGCCGATTGGGGAATAGCAAAAGTTTGTTGACCAACAGTAATAATCAAAGCATCAATAATAGCCAACGTGAGGGGAAGTTGAATTGTAAATCGAGTTCCCACACCCTTGTGGGTTTCTAAACTAAGAAATCCCCCTAACTCCTGAACGGTATTTTTAACAATTGACATTCCTACTCCCCGACCGGATACTAAATCAGCCTCCTCCTTGGTGGAAAATCCAGCGCAGCAGAGAATGTCTAATAAAGCCATCATGTTGTATTGGTCGGGTTTTCCGGTTTCTCCCGATTTGTCTTTCAACATCTGCACAAAGGATCGACTCTCACTCGGTTGGGTTTGAGTCTCAACTCGTTCAATCACAGTTTCAATATCAACGCCACGACCATCATCTTCAATTTCAATGATCACGGTTTCCCCTGATGTGGTTGCCCGGAGTTTGATGGTTCCCTGGGGAGGTTTCCCGACTTTTTGACGTTCTTCGGGAGATTCAATTCCATGACTGACGGCATTTCGCACCAAATGTAACAGGGGATCGAGCATTCGTTCTACAACGAATTTATCAATTTCGGTTTCCTGTCCACTCATTTCTAAGCTGACTTGTTTTTCGCTGGTGCGAACTAAATCCCGAACCACAAATTGCATCCGAGCAAAAATCTCGCCAATGGGAACTAACCGGACTTGCATCACCCCTTGGCGTAAGTCTCGCAATTGTCGTTCCAACATCAAGTTCAGTTCTTGGAAAGCGCGAATTTGAGAAGAGGGAAGATAGGAGGTGATCGATTGAATCTGATCCTCTAATCGGGCTCGACTCATGACTAAATCCCCAACCATTCGCATCAAATCATCCAGTTTGGGCAAGTCTACACGGACGACGTTAGAGGAGGAAAGGGGGAGCGGGGAGGCA
>JACCEC012390043.1_pt1 | contig 10883 bp, 11 predicted proteins | sample 7450121 | NCBI WGS metagenome assembly JACCEC01 (sample SAMN15323455, study PRJNA562643) | freshwater metagenome | isolation source: river surface water | place: USA:Blue River Watershed | collected 2017-08-18 | reverse complement strand
TTCAAAGTTAAGGTAGATTCGATTGGGTTCATTGTTGGGTTTGATTCCCTTGTACCAATTGTCTTAACCTACCTCCCTGTTTACGTTTTGGGTGTTATCCCTAGACTTTGACAGGAACGTTTCGCACCGCTTCATAAAATGTAACATTTTTGTTAAAATCGAGTCAGTCGGTCTATTCTTTTCTGCAAATTCCTGAATTTAAGTGATGAATACCCCCTCCTCTTCTCCTTCCTCCACTCCCCCAGACCTAGAACCTGGGGTGAAGTCCAACGAACCCCAACCCAGCTATGTCAAATTAGCGATGCGAAATATGGTTCGTAAAGGCGGAAAATCTTTGTTTCATTTTGCGTTAACCACGATGGGTTTGTTAGGGTTTCTCATCGGAATGGCGTACCTGACTCGCTAAGTTTTAAAATCGTATTGAATTTGTTAGTTATTAATGAACGTTCCATTTGAAATCAGTATACAAAACTGCTTTTGGGATAGGTCTGAATCAGAAACTCCTGTAGCTGGGGAATCTCCATCGGTTAAGATTGATTGTCCGTTGGATGAGACAGAATGGGAAAATTGGTTTCAAATTTGGCTAGAGCAATTATATTCCTATCTTCCCAGCGCATCGAGTTATGAATTAAGCTTACGTCTGACGGACAATACGGAGATACAAATGTTAAATACTCAGTATCGTTCCCAAAATAAGCCCACCGATGTGTTAGCGTTTGCAACATTAGAGGTGGATTGTCCCCTCCCCCCCGAAATTTTATCTTCTCAATCGTTGTATTTGGGTGATATTGTAATTTCCGTAGAAACTGCTTATCATCAAGCTCAACAGCAAGGGCATTCCCTCAAAACTGAGTTAGGATGGTTAGCAACTCACGGGTTATTACATCTTTTAGGTTGGGATCATCCTGATGATGAAAGTTTAACCGCAATGTTAAACCAACAACGGGTTCTACTGGAAGCGATTGAGTTAACGGTTTAACGGGTGAGTTGAGAATCTGCCATCGCACTGAAATTTGGGGAAAACGATTAGCGGTAATACAAGATCAGAAATTCTGGGAATCATGGAGACTAGAAAATAACAAAACCTCTTAAATTTCTGGATGTGCTGACTTAAAGCCGTAAATTCTAGCCATTCAATAAACAGGTCATCAATAAAACTGTGATAAATTTCTGGCTAGATCAAACATAAACCGAATCAGTGCAGGCGTCATAATCAGCAAAGGATTTACTCATGAATGCCGAAAAACGCTCTCTTTCATCAACATTTCCAACACCATTGATTCCCCTTCATCAAGGAACCACTGTATCAAAGTCACATCATCCAGATTCTATGGGGAAGAAATATGATCGAGAATTATCGTGGAAAATTGCTTCTAATTTATTTGTTAGCTTTAAATATGCTTGGACAGGAATTAGTTATGCTTTTAGAACCCAACGCAATTTTCGCATTCATACTTTCATCGGAACCCTAGCGATTAGCTTGGGTCTTTTTTTACATTTAACAACGGTAGAAATAGCGATTATTGGCTTAACTATCGGTGCTGTCATGACGATGGAATTATTAAATACAGCCATCGAATCCGTTGTAGATTTAACGGTTGGACAGTCTTACCATGATTTAGCTCGAATTGCTAAAGATTGTGCGGCGGCGGCAGTTTTAATCTCGGCAATTGTGGCATTATTTGTGGCGGTTATCTTACTTTTACCTCCCCTGATGGTTTGGATTCAATTTGCATTTTAGGAGTTTAAACCTTGATTATTGTTATTGATAATTACGATAGTTTTACTTACAATATTGTTCAATATTTAGGAGAACTCGGTCAAGAATTACCGATTGCTTCTGAGGTGCGAGTGTTTAGAAATGATAAAATTTCTATCGAAGACATCCGCCAAATGAAACCCGATGCGGTGGTGATTTCTCCGGGGCCAGGTCGTCCCGAAGATGCCGGAATTTCCCTAGAATTAATTCAAGAATTAGGGCCAACTTTACCGATTTTAGGCGTATGTTTAGGTCATCAAAGTATTGGTCAAGTGTTCGGGGGAAATATTATTTCTGCACCTGAATTAATGCACGGAAAAACATCCGAAGTACATCATACCGGGGTAGGAGTTTTCCAAAATGTTGAAAATCCCTTAACCGCCACTCGCTATCATAGCTTAGTCATTGAACGAGAAACCTGTCCAGAGGTTTTAGAAATTACTGGATGGGTAGAAGATGGAACCATTATGGGAGTTCGTCATCGAGACTATCCCCATATTCAAGGGGTGCAATTTCACCCAGAAAGCGTTCTCACCCGTTCAGGAAAACAACTCTTAAAAAACTTCCTAGAACAGATATAATGGTTCCCTCGAAACCGTTAATTCTGTCACCCTTAACCTATGAAACGGCGAACATTAATTCAATTAACCACTACGGCGTTATTAACAACGTTAGCAACGGGTTTAACGACTCAAAAACAAAAATCCTTAGCGCAATCCCCGTCTAACAACGGCTTAACAGTACAATGGTTGGGGCACACTGCTTTTTTATTTACAGGCGGTGGATTAAGAGTTTTAGTCAATCCTTTTCGCCAAATTGGATGTACCAGTGGTTATCGCAGTCCGCAACAATTTAAAACGGATTTAGTCTTAATTAGTAGTCGTCTTTTAGATGAAGGAGTGATCGAAGGATTTACAGGAAATCCTGCTTTATTATATGAACCGGGTGTCTATCAATTTAATGGGACTCAAATTCAAGGAATTCGCACCATTAAAGATCGATTTGAAGGTCGAAGATTTGGGGTGAATGTGGCTTGGTTATGGAAACAAGCAGGAATTAAAATTTTACATTTAGGGGGACTAGCAGCGCCGTTAGGAATGGAAGAACGAATTTTAATTGGTCGTCCTGATTTAATGTTAATTCCTGTGGGTGGAGGCCCAAAATCCTATACCCCAGAAGAAGCAAAAAAAACCATTGAATTTCTCAAACCCAGAATTGTAATTCCCACCCATTATCGAACCTTAGCCGCAGATACAACGACTTGTGAGCTTGAACCCATTGATAATTTTTTAACCTTAATGGCGGGAACCCCCATCCAAATTCAAAAAACAGATACATTGACATTAACCGTCGATAATTTACCCAAAGAAGGCCCGGTGATTGATGTTTTAAGTTATAACTTTGAGAGGAGTTCCCAGAGTTAGGAATCAGTTAACAATTAAGGGCTCCCTGATCACGGATCATTAATCTATGAATACTCAAAAAAATTCCTTTCAAAACGTGAAACAAATTACTGCATTTTTTAGTGTCGTTGGGGTGCTCCTATTGGGGAGTTTTCCAGGGGAAGCACAACCTGATCATCACACCTTAACAAACTCGGTCGAAGTGGCTCAAATTCCGGCTACAAAATCTTTGGATATTGTAGATACAATAGCGAGTGCGGGTGCATTTACAATTTTAACCCAAGCCTTGCAATCGGCTGATTTAGTGGATATCCTGAAAGGAGATGGGCCGTTTACGGTATTTGCACCAACAGATCAAGCCTTTTTAGCCCTTCCTCCCGCAACTTTAGAATCATTATTGAAACCGGAAAATCAAGAACAATTAGTTAAGATTTTGACCTATCATGTGGTTCCTGGGAAGGTTTTATCAACTGACCTAAAATCGGGAAAAGTTGAAACCGTCGAAGGAAATACAATTAATATTGAAGTAGGTGCATCCGTCAAAGTTAATAATGCAACCGTCATTAAAGCAGATATTCCTGCTAGAAATGGTGTGATTCATGTGATTGATACCGTAATTTTACCCCAATAATTTTTGGGCTTTAGGGAGGATGAAATGATGAGTTCTTTAATAGAAGCCAAAAAGTCGATGCCAAGGGTAGGACTCTTCAGTTTTTTTAGTTTATTAACATTAGGACTTGTTTCTCCTGTTGTAGCAGTAGAAGTTGAGAGTTCTTCCCCTTTAAAACAGATGTGTCCTCAACCTTGTCAAACGATGACTCAACAGTCGATTTCTCCCAAAGTGATTCAAAGTGTTGTGGGAGATTTAGCAACTGTTATTTTAGCAGATGAACGATTTAAAATTTTAGCAATGGTTTTGCAATCCATTGGCTTATTAGACGCTTTAAAACAAGGAGATTTTACGATTTTTGCCCCAACGGATGAAGCCTTAGCAAAATTACCCCAACAAATTTTAGATGCTATTTTGAAATCGAGAAACTTAAACCGATTTACGGAATTATTAGAATATCATGTCGTTCCAGGGAAAGTGATGTCAACCGACTTAAAATCAGGAACACTCAAAACCTTAGAAGGAGATTCTATCACGATTAAAACGAATAATCATCAGATTCAAGTCGGAAATGCAACGGTAATTGATGGGGATATTCCCGCGAGTAATGGGGTGATTCATGTTATTGATCAAGTTTTAATTTTACCCCAATAAGCTACAATTGTTCTCATTGTATCTCATAAACTATCCCATTCCCGGTTATGAAATTAAGCCTTTGCATGATTGTTAAAAACGAAGAGGAAACTTTAGCAAAATGTTTAAACAGCGTTAAAGGAATCGTTGATGAAATTGTAATTTTAGATACGGGTTCAACGGATAAAACCCCTAAAATAGCTCAACAATTTGGGGCGAAAGTGCATTCCTTTGACTGGTGTGATGATTTTGCTAAAGCTAGAAATGCCGCTTTAAGTTATGCAACGGGACAATGGATTTTAGTGTTAGATGCGGATGAAACCTTAGCACCGGGAATTGGGAAACAACTCCATGAAATCATGCAAAACCGCGATTTAATTGTGGTTAATTTAATTCGACAGGAAATTGGTGCCAAGCAATCTCCCTATTCTTTAGTGTCTCGATTATTTAGAAATCATCCTCAAATTTGTTTTTCTCGTCCCTATCATGCAATGGTGGATGATAGTGTGGCAGAATTAGTGCGTCAAAAACCCCAATGGAAAATCGGAAATTTAGGAAATGTTGCGATTTTACATGAAGGATATCAAGCAGAAACTATTGCTAAACGCAATAAATGGCAAACAGCAAAAGCCGCAATGGAACGTTATTTAACCGAACATCCTAATGATGCCTATGCTGCTAGTAAATTAGGAGCTTTATATGTTGAAATTGGAGATTTAGACCGAGGAATAGAATTATTAAAATTAGGTTTATCTCACGGAAATGATAGTGAAGAAGGGGTTTTATATGAACTGCATTATCATTTAGGGATTGCTTATGGAAAACAACAAGAATTCTCTACAGCAAAACACCATTATCAACAAGCTGTTGAGATTGAGATTTTACCGCAATTAAAGCTCGGAGCTTATAATAATTTAGGTAATATTTTGAAACAAGAAGGGGAATTAGAAGCCGCTAAAACCGCTTATCAAACGGTGATTGATATTGATCCAAATTTAGCGATCGCCTATAATAATTTAGGGATGACATTAAGAGAAATGGGAGTTTATCGAGAAGCGATCGCAGCTTATCAAAAAGCCATAGAATTAAACCCTAACTCAGCAGAAACCTTTCAAAATTTAGGGGTTCTTCTGTTACAAATTGGTCAACTTAGCGATAGTTTGATGATGTTCAAAGCAGCAATTGAACTCCATGAACAAAACAACTCCCCAGAAGCAAAACGGTTACGTCAAGGACTAGGGGAAATGGGTTTCCAAGTTTGACACATTCCCAAAAATTTCTAAAACAGTTTTCCAAAGTTTTACGGAATCCGCTATCATGCAGCAAAAGTTATTTGATTTTTGTAGGAGTTAGGTAATATGGGTAATACAGAACGAATTCCTGTCGGGATTGTGGGAGCATCAGGTTATGGAGGCGTACAACTGGTTCGTTTATTACAAGATCATCCCTTGGTGAGAATTGCTTATTTAGGGGGGGATAGTAGCGCGGGAAAACCTTTTTGTAGTCTTTATCCCCATTTAAGCGAATGTGTGGATTTAGTGATTGAACCCATTGATATTGATAAAATTGCCTCAAAATGTGAAATTGTATTTTTATCTTTGCCCAATGGTTTAGCGTATCAAATGGCCCCCCAATTGCTTGAAAAAGGGTGCAAAGTGTTAGATTTATCGGCGGATTATCGATTCTCTAACTTAGAAGTTTATAAAAAATGGTATGGGGGAGAACGTCAGGATCAAAACATTGCCGCAACGGCGGTTTATGGTTTACCAGAATTGTATCGCGATCGCCTTTCTTCGGCTCAATTAGTCGGTTGTGCAGGGTGTTATGTCACAGCGAGTTTATTAGCGATTGCACCGTTATTAAAACAAGGATTAGTGGTTCCTGATACCGCCATTATTGATGCCAAATCAGGAACCTCTGGAGGCGGTAGACAAGCCAAAGTTAATATGTTATTAGCCGAAGCAGATAGTTCTATCGGAGCTTACGGCGTCGGCGGTCATCATCGTCATACCCCAGAAATTGAAGAAATTTGTAGTGATTTAGCCGGACATGATATTTTAGTTCAATTTACCCCCCATTTAATGCCAATGGTGCGGGGAATTTTAGCCACAGTTTATGCAACTTTGCGAGATCCCGGTTTAGTTCGAGAAGATTTAATTACCATTTATAAAGCGTTTTATCGCAATTCTCCGTTAGTCAAAATATTACCCGGAGGAACCTATCCCCAAACAAAATGGGCCTGCGGAACCAACCTTTGTTATTTAGGAATTGAAGTTGATCAACGCACCGGACGAGTGATTGTAATGTCAGCAATCGACAACTTAATTAAAGGTCAAGCTGGACAAGGAGTGCAGTGTATGAACCTGATGATGGGTTGGCAAGAAACATTAGGTTTACCTCAATTGTGTTTCTATCCTTAAAATTGTTGTAGGGCTTTAGCATAAAGATTAAAGGGCTAAAGCCCTAAAACGAGCTTATTTTTTCAATAGAAGAGGGTTTGGTTTTCAAACCCCTACAATAAAATCTGACCCTCGATTTTGAATTAATATCAATTGTATCGTTTTTTAAAGGTTCAACCGTTTTGTTCATCCTTATTGTATCCTCAAAATTAAGATAATTGTCAGCTTGAGGAATAGCAGAAAATGACTGACTTTGCAACCTATCTTAAAGACATTGAAACTGCTTTTCAAGCTGGAAATGCTACAGAACACACCCATCGTCCAGCTTTAAAAAATTTAATAGAATCTTTAAATTCTGGTATTCGTGCAATTAATGAACCCAAACGCATTCAATGTGGTTCACCGGATTTTGTGATTATTCAAGGACAATTGGAAATCGGACATATTGAGGCGAAAGATATTGGCGTATCTTTAAATAAACAAGAAAAATCAGCCCAAATGCTTCGGTATTTAAACGGGTTAGGAAATTTAATTTTAACCGATTATTTAGAATTTCGCTGGTATGTCCGAGGAGAACATCGCCTCAGTGCTTCTATTGCCACAGTTGATAAGAAAAATAAGCTTAAAATTAATCCTGAAGGAATTCAACAAACTACCCAACTTTTTAACCAATTTTTCCAAACTCAAACCCCCCAAGTTACCACCCCAAAAGAATTGGCAAAACGCATGGCGAGTTTAGCTCAATTAATTCGAGATGCGATCGCAACCGCCTTAAATGAACCGGATCAAGGCGGAATGTTAAAAGAACAATTAGATTCTTTTCAAAAAGTATTAATTCGAGATTTAACCAAAGCTCAATTTGCTGATATGTACGCCCAAACTATTTGTTATGGGTTATTTGCAGCCCGTTGTAATACAGATAATCCTGATCAGTTTTCTAGGGAAACAGCCGCTTTTAAACTTCCGAAAACAAACCCTTTTTTAAGAAGTATTTTTGGACAAATTGCAGGGCCAGATTTAGATGAACGCATTACTTGGGCGGTGGATACCTTAGCTACAATTCTGCAAAAAACCGATATGGCAGAAATTCTCAAAGATTTTGGGAAACGAACTCGAAAAGAAGATCCAGTCGTGCATTTTTATGAAACCTTCTTAGCAGAATATGATCCTAAAATGCGAGAGTCTCGCGGGGTTTATTATACTCCTGAACCTGTGGTTAATTATATTGTGAAAAGTGTTGATTATATTCTTAAACATCAATTTAAGATTGCTAAAGGGTTAGCCGATGCTAAAAAAATCCAAATTCCTAACCCGAAAGGAGAAGGAACTATAGAGAGTCATCAAGTCTTAATTCTTGATCCGGCTGTCGGAACTGGAACCTTTATGCACAGTGTTATTAATCATATTTATAATAGTTTTAAATCCCAAAAGGGAATGTGGTCAAGTTATGTGAGTCAACATTTACTTCCCCGTTTATTTGGTTTTGAATTATTAATGGCTCCCTATACAGTCGCTCACATGAAGTTAGGGTTACAATTACAAGAATTAGGCTATGATTTTAGCTCTGATGAACGGTTAAGAATTTATTTAACAAATACCTTAGAAGAAGCATTTCAATTAGAACAACAAGTCCTTTCATTTACAACCCGCCTCAAAGAAGAAGCGGAAAGTGCTAGAGAAATTAAACAAACACAACCTGTGATGGTAATTTTAGGTAATCCGCCTTATTCTGGACATTCAGTGAATACAGGAAATTGGATTAAAAATCTTTTAAATGGTAAAGATACTATTTATAATAGTGCTACAGAAAGTTATTTTCAAGTAGATGGAAAACCTTTAGGAGAACGTAACTCGAAATGGTTAAATGATGATTATGTTAAATTTATTCGGTTTAGTCAATGGAGAATTGAAAAAACGGGTTATGGAATATTAGCTTTTGTTACTAATCATGGATATTTAGATAATCCGACTTTTAGAGGAATGCGCCAAAGCTTAATGCAAACCTTTGATGATATTTATGTTTTAGATTTACATGGTAATAGCAAGAAAAAAGAAGTGTGTCCCGATGGTTCACCCGATAAAAATGTTTTTGATATTCAGCAAGGTGTAGCTATTGGAATTTTTATTAAATATCAGAATAGCCAGCAAGAATTAGCAACGGTTTATCATGCTGATTTATGGGGTATGAGAGAAGTTTATGAGGATAAGCAGTTAGTGGGTGGTAAGTATTATTGGTTAGCTGAAAATGATTTAAAATCTACCAAATGGGAAAAGTTAGAACCTAATACGCCTTTTTATTTATTTAAACCTCAAAATGCTGATTTAAGAGTTGAATATGATCAAACCTGGAAGATTAACGACGTAATGAAGGTTAATGTTTTAGGTTTCCAAACCCATCGAGATCATTTTGCAATTGATTTTGAAGAAAAAAATATTACTCAAAGATTTCAAGAATTAAGGGAATATAATTTATCTAATCAAGATTATGCAAATAAATATACAATTAATGATAATCGAGACTGGCAATTAGACAAAGTTCGTAAAATAATTCGTGCAGATCATGAATGGAAAGACAAAATAGTTAAATGTTTATATCGTCCTTTTGATTGGCGTTATTGTTACTATAGTGATGTAATAATGGATAGACCTAGACGAGAATTAATCAATCATGTTTTAAAAAAAGATAATTTATGCTTGTTATCTTCCAGACAACAAGGAACATTAGGGTATAGACATTGTTGGGTATCAAAAGAACCTGTTAATGATTGTGTTATTTCTACTACAAGTCGTGAAGCTAATCAAGTTTTCCCCCTTTACCTTTACCCAACCGATACCCCAACCTTATTTGACCCCGAACCCAGCAACGCACCCGGAGGAAGGCGACCGAATTTATCCCCAGAATTTATTACAGAATTTTCTAATCAATTAGGATTAGAATTCATCCCTGATGGGAAAGGCGATCAACAATATAATTTTGGGCCAGAAGACATTTTTAACTATATTTATGCCGTGTTTCATTCTCCCACCTATCGCAGTCGTTATGCAGAATTTCTAAAAATTGATTTTCCCCGTGTTCCTTTAACCTCAAACCCCGAATTATTCTGGAAATTAACTCAAAAAGGCGATCACTTAGTTAACCTGCATTTAATCAAAGAAACCGCAACAGAAATCACCACCTATCCCGAACCAGGGGATAATAAAATTGAGAAAATCCGTTATATTAGTGAACCCCACCCTAACCCTTCCCTGGTTAATGGGAGGGAAGAAGAAGGGGAAATAGGAAAAGTTTGGATTAACAAAACCCAATATTTTGAAGGAGTCCCCCCCGAAGTTTGGAATTTTTATATAGGGGGTTATCAAGTGTGTCATAAATGGTTAAAAGATCGAGTTGGGAGAATTTTAGATTATGATGATTTAATCCATTATCAAACTCTTGTTGCTGCTTTAGCTGAAACCATTGTATTAATGCAAGATATTGATCAAATTATTACTGAGAATGGAGGTTATCCTTTCTGTTAGATTTAGTTCCCCCTCGCCTTGTCGCAGAGGGGTTAGGGGAGAAGTCATACAAATTTTGGGAGCAAATGAAACAGCCCTGAAATAGACCCAGCTACCAATATTTCTGTAAAAGTTGCTCTAACTGCGTCACCGACATTCGGGGTGAGGGTCGAGGGATATGATGTTCTGTGTTATCACTATCACTAAATTTGAACAAAACCGGAATTTCATATTGATAGGTTTGAAACCAATCTTCCCTCGTGGTAATATCTCGAATTTCTAATTGAAATACGCCTAATTTATCAGATATTACTTGTATTTTTTCAAGTTTTTCTTGTAATCCTTCGCACAAATGACAGCCCGGTTTACTGTATAAAATTATTGTGATCATTTGTTAATTTTTACCTCGGTTAATAACAGTTTGGTGGATTCTTCAGGTTCTATGAGTTTAGCAATTGACACTCTCAGGTCTGAAGACACTGAGATTCTAACTTCAACCTAGATACTTGCTCAACCAGGGTTTCCCCAAGAAGAGTAGAGGTTTCTAGTCCATTAGCGTTACTTTGGGATTGCCCATCCCT
>JACCEC012781787.1_pt1 | contig 10886 bp, 9 predicted proteins | sample 7450121 | NCBI WGS metagenome assembly JACCEC01 (sample SAMN15323455, study PRJNA562643) | freshwater metagenome | isolation source: river surface water | place: USA:Blue River Watershed | collected 2017-08-18 | reverse complement strand
TGCCGGTCATTCGCGACCTGATCGTCGACATGACCAACTTCTTCAAGCAGTACCACTCGATCAAGCCGTTCCTGATGAACGAGTCGATTCCGCCGGAGAAGGAGCGCCTGCAGTCGCCGGAAGAGCGCGAAGAACTCGATGGCCTGTATGAGCGCATCCTGTGCGCGTGCTGCTCGACGTCGTGCCCGTCGTTCTGGTGGAACCCGGACAAGTTCGTCGGCCCGGCCGGACTGCTGCAGGCCTATCGCTTCATCGCCGACAGCCGCGACCAGGCCACCGGCGAGCGCCTCGACAACCTCGAGGATCCGTACCGCCTGTTCCGCTGCCACTCGATCATGAACTGCGTCGACGTCTGCCCGAAGGGCCTGAACCCGAACAAGGCGATCGGCAAGATCAAGGAACTGATGGTTCGCCGCGCAGTTTGATCATCATGGAACAAGCACGGCACCAGGACGACCCCGCAAAGCGCGCGCGACTGCGCTGGCGCAGCCGCCGCGGGCTGCTGGAGAACGACCTGATCCTCACGCGCTTTCTCGATGCGCACGAGGTCGGGCTGACGGACGAAGAGGTCGATGCGCTGACGCGACTGCTCGCCCTCTCCGACAACGACCTGATGGGCCTGCTGCTGGGCCGGGCCGAGCCCGAAGGCGAGCTCGATGTGCCTCACGTAAGGGCATTGCTGGCGCGGCTGCAGCAGGCCTGAACGGGCGCGCTGCCCCGCATCGCGGCAGGCCGCGGAAACAGAACACCGGTACATTAATTTTCTTCATTCGAAGGTAGAGTCATGACCCACTCCGACGCAAAAGCCACGCTATCCTTCTCCGACGGTTCGCCGTCGATCGACTTCCCGATCTACAAGGGATCGATCGGTCCGGATGTCGTGGACATCCGCAAGCTGTACGGCTCGACCGGCAAGTTCACCTATGACCCGGGCTTCATGTCGACCGCGGCCTGCAACTCGTCGATCACCTACATCGACGGCGACAAGGGCGAACTGCTTTATCGCGGCTACCCGATCGAGCAGCTGGCAGTGAACTGCGACTTCCTCGAGACCTGCTACCTTCTGCTCAACGGCGAGCTGCCGAACGCGGCACAGAAACAGAAATTCACCGACACCGTGACCCGTCACACGATGGTTCACGAGCAGATGCAGTTCTTCTTCCGCGGTTTCCGTCGCGACGCGCACCCGATGTCGGTGCTGGTCGGCACCGTCGGCGCGCTGGCGTCGTTCTACCACGACTCCCTTGACATCAATGACCCGCATCACCGTGAAGTGTCCGCTATCCGCCTGATCGCGAAGATGCCGACGCTGGTCGCGATGGCCTACAAGTACTCGGTCGGCCAGCCGTTCATCTATCCGCGCAACGACCTGTCGTACAGCGCAAACTTCATGCGCATGATGTTCGCGACCCCGGCCGAGGACTACAAGGTCAATGACGTGCTGGTGCGCGCGCTCGACCGTATCCTGATCCTGCACGCCGACCACGAGCAGAATGCATCGACGTCGACCGTCCGCCTGGCCGGTTCGTCGGGCGCGAACCCGTTCGCCTGTATCGCAGCCGGCATCGCCTGCCTGTGGGGCCCGGCGCACGGCGGCGCGAACGAAGCGGCGCTGACCATGCTGCAGGACATTCAGAAGGCCGGTGGCGTCGAGAAGATCGGCGAGTTCGTCAAGCAGGTGAAGGACAAGAACTCGAACGTCAAGCTGATGGGCTTTGGTCACCGCGTCTACAAGAACTACGACCCGCGCGCCAAGCTGATGCGCGAAACCTGCCACGAAGTGCTCGGCGAGCTCGGTCTCGAGAACGATCCGCTGTTCAAGCTGGCAATGGCACTCGAGAAGATCGCGCTGGAAGACGACTACTTCGTGCAGCGCAAGCTCTACCCGAATGTCGACTTCTACTCGGGCATCGTGCAGTCGGCGCTGGGCATCCCGGTGTCGCTGTTCACCGGTATCTTCGCGATGGCGCGCACCGTCGGCTGGATCGCGCAGTGGAACGAGATGATCTCGGATCCGGAGCAGAAGATCGGCCGTCCGCGCCAGCTGTTCGTCGGTTCGCCGGCACGCGATGTGCCCCCGATCGCCAAGCGCTGATCGGTGCGTCGGAAATGAAAAAGCGGGCTGCGGCCCGCTTTTTTCTTGCCTGCGCGAGCGGGTGTCCTGCGTGCGGGGCGGTGGTTTTCGGTTGTCGGAATGGCAAGCAAGAAAACCATTTTCCCTGACAGGTCTGGTGTTACACTTCGGTTTCGCTCGTGCGCATGAGCGTACGGGAGCCTATTTGAGCCCTTCCCGCAAATGATTTGCAATCCGCTAACCGGTGAGGCCGTGTCGCGGAAGGTTGATGAACCCGCTATTTGCTTCGCGAAACGCGAAGAAAGGTGAGCAGCGATGATGCAGCAATATTTCTCCAACTCGTATCTGTTTGGAGGCAACGCCCCGTACGTCGAAGAACTGTACGAGGCCTATCTACTCAATCCCGGTTCCGTCCCCGACAACTGGCGTGCCTATTTCGACGCCATGCAGCATGTGCCTGCTGTCGATGGTTCCGACCGGCCTGACGTCCCCCACGCGAGCGTGATCGCCTCCTTCGCCGAGCGCGCGAAGCATGGCCCGATCCGCACGGTTACTGCTTCGGCTGACGCCGAGATGGGCCGCAAGCGTGTCGCCGTCACCCAGCTCATCGCCGCTTATCGTTTCCTCGGCACCCAGTGGGCCAACCTCGATCCGCTGCAGCGCCAGGAGCGTCCGAACATTCCCGAACTCGAACCGTCGTTCTACGGCTTCACCGATGCCGATCTCGACACCGTGTTCAACATCAGCAACACCTACTTCGGCCCGGAAACGGCGACGCTGCGCGACCTGCTGCAGGCGCTGCGCGACACCTACTGCCGCTCGATCGGCGCCGAATTCCAGTACATGACCGACCCGGCGCAGAAGCGCTGGATGCAGGAGCGCCTCGAGTCAACCCGCTCCACCGGCAATTTCACCCGCGAGCAGAAGCAGCACATCCTCGAGCGCCTGACCGCTGCCGAAGGTCTCGAGCGCTACCTGCACACCCGCTACGTCGGCCAGAAGCGCTTCTCGCTGGAAGGCGGCGAGAGCTTCATCGCGTCGCTTGACGAAGTCATCCAGCGCGCCGGCGAAAAGGGCGTGCAGGAAATCGTGATCGGCATGGCTCACCGCGGCCGCCTGAACGTGCTGGTGAACATTCTCGGCAAGATGCCGTCGGACCTGTTTGCCGAGTTCGAGGGCAAGCATGCGGACGACCTGCCGGCCGGCGACGTCAAATACCATCAGGGCTTTTCGTCGGACATTTCCACCCCGGGCGGCCCGGTCCACCTGTCGCTGGCGTTCAACCCGTCGCACCTCGAGATCGTCAACCCGGTCGTTGAAGGCTCGGTGAAGGCGCGCATGGACCGCCGCGGCGACAAGGAAGGCCGCCAGGTGCTGCCGGTGCTGGTGCACGGCGACGCCGCCTTTGCCGGCCAGGGCGTCGTGATGGAAACGCTGAACCTGGCGCAGACCCGCGGCTACGGCACCGGCGGCACGGTGCACATCGTCATCAACAACCAGATCGGCTTCACCACGTCCGACCCGCGCGACACCCGTTCGACGCTGTACTGCTCCGACGTGGTCAAGATGATCGAGGCGCCGGTGCTGCACGTGAACGGTGACGATCCCGAGGCGGTGATCCACGCGACCCAGATCGCGCTGGACTTCCGCATGCAGTTCCAGAAAGACGTGGTCGTCGACATCATCTGCTTCCGCAAGCTCGGCCACAACGAGCAGGACACGCCGGCGCTGACGCAGCCGCTGATGTACAAGAAGATCGGCGCGCATCCGGGCACCCGCAAGCTGTACGCGGACAAGCTCGCCACGCAGGGCACGATCGCGACCGACAACGGCGATGTGCTGGTCAAGGATTACCGTCAGGCGATGGACGAAGGTCGCCGCACGATCGATCCGGTGATCTCGAACTACAAGAACAAGTACGCGGTCGACTGGATGCCGTTCCTGAACCGCAAGTGGACCGATGCGGCCGACACCTCTGTGCCGGCAGCCGAGCTCAAGCGCCTGTCCGAACGGATCACGTCGATCCCTGAAGACTTCAAGCCGCACCCGCTGGTCGAGAAAGTGCTGGCCGACCGTGCCGCCATGGGCCGTGGCGAACTGAACGTCGACTGGGGCATGGGCGAGCACCTCGCATTCGCCACGCTGCTGTCGTCGGGCTATTCGATCCGCATCACCGGCCAGGATGCCGGCCGCGGTACCTTCACCCACCGTCACGCCGTGTTGCATGACCAGAAGCGCGAGAAGTGGGACGCAGGCACCTATATCCCGCTGCAGAACGTGTCGGAACAGCAGGCGCCGTTTGCCGTCATTGACTCCGTGCTGTCCGAAGAGGCGGTGCTTGGCTTCGAATACGGCTACTCGACCGCCGAACCGAACACGCTGACGATCTGGGAAGCGCAGTTCGGCGACTTCGCCAACGGCGCACAGGTCGTGATCGACCAATTCATCAGCTCGGGCGAAGTGAAGTGGGGCCGTGCGTCCGGTCTCGTGATGATGCTTCCGCACGGCTACGAAGGCCAGGGTCCGGAGCACTCGTCGGCACGCGTCGAGCGCTTCCTGCAGCTGTGCGCAGACAACAACATGCAAGTCGTGCAGCCGACCACCGGCGCGCAGATCTTCCACCTGCTGCGTCGCCAGATGATTCGCCTGTTCCGCAAGCCGCTGGTGATCTTCACGCCGAAGTCCCTGCTGCGTAACAAGGATGCCGGTTCTCCGCTGTCCGAGCTGATCAAGGGTTCGTTCCAGACCGTGATCGGCGAGGTCGATGCGAAGATCGATCCGAAGAAGGTCAAGCGCGTGCTGGCCTGCTCCGGCAAGGTGTACTTCGACCTCGTCAATGCGCGCAAGGAGCGTGACGCAAATGACATCGCGATCATCCGCGTCGAGCAGCTGTATCCGTTCGCGCACAAGGCGTTCGCATCGGAGCTGAAGTCCTTCCCGAACGCGACCGAAGTCGTCTGGGTGCAGGACGAGCCGCAGAACCAGGGCGCGTGGTTCCAGATCCAGCACAACATTTTCGAGAACATGGCAGACGGTCAGAAACTGGCCTATGCCGGCCGTCCTGCTTCCGCATCGCCTGCCGTCGGTTACTACGACAAGCACTATGCGCAGCAGAAGGCGCTGATCGATACCGCATTTTCGAAGCTGAAGGGCTTCGTGCTGACCAAATAATGACCCCGCATTGCGCCGGATGCCGGCGCTTTGTGTGACAAACCCGAAACGGAGAATGTGATGGCAATCCTTGAAGTCCCGGTCCCGCAACTGTCTGAATCTGTCGCTGAAGCGACCCTGCTGCAGTGGCACAAGAAAGTCGGCGAGGCCGTGGCCCGCGATGAAAACCTGATCGACATCGAGACCGACAAAGTCGTGCTCGAGCTGCCCGCGCCTGCGCAGGGTGTGATCATCGAGATCCTGAAAGCCGACGGCAGCACCGTGGTCGCGGGCGAGATCATCGCGCGCATTGACACCGAAGCGACCGCATCGGCGGCTGCTCCTGCTGCTGCAGCGCCGGCACCGGCAGCTGCGCCCGCAGCGGCACCGGCCGTAGCGCCGGCTGCCACCGGCGGCGCGATCGCGATGCCGGCTGCAGCGAAGATGCTGGCCGAGAACAAGATGTCGGTGGACGCCGTGCAGGGCACTGGCCGTGACGGTCGCGTGACCAAGGGTGACGTGATCAACGCGCTGGCACAGCCGGCTGCGAAGGCGCCGGCCGCACCGGCGGCCGCGCCACGCGCCGCACTGCCGGCTGTCCCGGCACCGGTCAGCGCCGACCTCGGCGACCGTCCGGAGCAGCGCGTGCCGATGAGCCGCCTGCGTGCGCGCGTCGCCGAGCGCCTGCTCGAGTCGCAGGCCACCAACGCGATCCTGACGACCTTCAACGAGGTCAACATGCAGCCGGTCATGGACCTGCGCAACAAGTACAAGGACAAGTTCGAGAAAGAACACGGCGTGAAGCTGGGCTTCATGTCCTTCTTCGTGAAGGCGGCGGTCGCCGCGCTGAAGAAATACCCGATCCTGAACGCTTCGGTCGACGGCAATGACATCGTCTACCACGGCTACTTCGACGTCGGCATCGCCGTCGGCTCGCCGCGCGGCCTGGTCGTGCCGATTCTGCGCAACGCCGACCAGATGTCGATCGCCGACATCGAGAAGAAAATCGGCGAGTTCGGCACCAAGGCCAAGGACGGCAAGCTGACGCTCGACGAACTGACCGGCGGCACCTTCTCGATCTCCAACGGCGGCGTGTTCGGCTCGATGCTGTCGACCCCGATCATCAACCCGCCGCAGTCGGCGATCCTCGGCGTGCATGCGACCAAGGACCGCGCGGTGGTCGAAAACGGCCAGATCGTGATCCGCCCGATGAACTACCTCGCGATGTCGTATGACCATCGCATCATCGACGGCCGCGAAGCGGTGCTCGGCCTGGTCGCGATGAAGGAAGCGCTGGAAGATCCGGCGCGCCTGCTGCTCGATCTGTAAGGAGCGGACATGGCGAAGAATTTTGATGTCGTCGTGATCGGCGGCGGCCCCGGCGGCTACGTGGCAGCGATCCGCGCCGCGCAGCTGGGCATGTCGGTCGCCTGCATCGACGACTGGAAAAACGAGCAGGGCGGTCCGGCGCTGGGCGGCACCTGCACCAACGTCGGCTGCATCCCGTCGAAGGCGATGCTGCAGTCGGCCGAACATTTCGAACATGTGCAGCACGGCCTGGCCGAGCACGGCGTCGAAGTCAAGGGCGTGAAGCTGAACCTCGCGCAGATGCTGGGCCGCAAGAACGGCGTCGTGAAGCAGAACAATGACGGCATCCAGTACCTGTTCAAGAAGAACAAGGTGACCTTCCTGCATGGCCGCGGTTCGTTCGTGAAGGCCGACGCCGACGGCTACGAGATCGCTGTGTCCGAGCCGGCCAGTGAGTCGGTGAAGGGCAAGCACATCATCATCGCCACCGGCTCCAACCCGCGCGCGCTGCCGAATGCGCCGTTCGACGAGAAGCTGGTGCTGTCGAATTCCGGCGCGCTGGCGATTGACGCTGTGCCGAAAAAGCTCGGCGTGATCGGCGCCGGCGTGATCGGCCTCGAAATGGGCAGCGTCTGGCGCCGTCGGGGTGCCGACGTGACCATCCTCGAAGCCCTGCCGGCCTTCCTCGCGGCAGCCGACGAGCAGGTGGCGAAAGAAGCGCACAAGCTGTTCGTCAAGCAAGGCCTGGCGATCGAGATGGGCGTGAAAATCGGCGACATCAGGAAGGGCAGCAAGGACGTCACCGTCGAATACACCGACGCCAAAGGCGATGCGCACAAGCTGGTGGTGGACAAGCTGATCGTGTCGATCGGCCGCATTCCCAACACCAACGGCCTGAACCCGGACGCGGTCGGCCTCAAGCTCGACGAGCGCGGCTTCATCGCGGTCGACGATCACTGCCGTTCGAACCTGCCGAACGTGTGGGCCGTCGGCGATGTCGTGCGCGGCCCGATGCTGGCGCACAAGTCGGAAGAAGAGGGCGCCGCGGTGGCCGAGCGCATCGCGGGCCAGCACGGCCACGTGAACTTCAACACGATTCCGTGGGTGATCTACACGTCGCCGGAAATCGCATGGGTCGGCCGCACCGAGCAGCAGCTGAAGGCAGATGGCGTCGCCTACAAGGCGGGCAGCTTCCCGTTCCTCGCGAACGGCCGCGCGCGCGCACTGGGCGATACCTCGGGCTTCGTGAAATTCCTCGCGGATGCGAAGACCGACGAAATCCTCGGCGTGCACATCATCGGCCCGATGGCTTCCGAACTGATCGCGGAAGCAGTCGTGGCAATGGAGTTCCGCGCATCCGCCGAGGACATCGCGCGCATCTGCCATGCGCATCCGACGCTGTCGGAGGCGACCAAAGAGGCCGCCCTGGCCGTCGACAAGCGCGCGCTGAATTTCTGACGCGCGCGCATGCAGCGCAAGGGCGGTCATCACAGGAGGACTGACGTGCTTCGACTGACCGCCCTCGCACTTTCCAGCCTGCTGGTCGCCGCCTGCGCGAGCGGCCCGCAGCGGCCGGAAGGCCTCATCGATATCCTCACCACGACTCGCGGGCAGGCGCTGGCCGGCGCCGAGTGCGCCGTGCAGACTGACCGCGGCAGCTGGACGCTGCAGACGCCCGGCGCCGTCAATGTCGGCGAACCGAGCGGCGACCTGTGGGTCGTCTGCAATCGCGATGGCTATCGCACCTCCGAAGTGATCGTCCGCGCGCCCGGCAGCGGCAGTACGGCCGGCGGCACCCGCGTCGGCGTTGGCATGGGTGGCGGCTTTGGCGGGAGCAGCGGCGTCGGCGTGTCGCTCGGCCTCGGTTTCCCGCTCGGCTCGTCGCGTGCCCGTTATCCCGCGCAGGTCGTGGTCGACCTCACCCCGCTGAATCTTCCGCAATGAACGTCATCGAGTATTACCACCATGCGCTGAAGGAGCGCGGCTATCAGTCCGATGCGGCGCAGTTGGCCGCGGTCGAGCGGCTCCAGCAGTCCTATGACGAATGGGTCGCGTACCGTGCAAAGCGCTCGACGCGCATTACCCGGCTGATCCGCCGGCCTGACATTCCGCGCGGCGTCTACCTGTGGGGCGGCGTCGGACGCGGCAAGTCCTTCCTGATGGACAGCTACTATGCCGTCGTTCCGGTGGTGCGCAAGACGCGGCTGCACTTCCATGAATTCATGCGCGGCGTGCACCGCGCGCTTGACGAGCAGAAGGATGTCGAAGACCCGCTGCTGATTGTCGCGAAGAAGATCGCCCGCCGCTACCGGCTGATCTGCTTCGACGAATTCCATGTGTCCGACATCGCCGACGCGATGATCCTGTACAACCTGCTGACTGCTTTGTTCGAGCATGGCGTGTCGTTCGTGATGACCTCGAACTATGCGCCGGACCAGCTGTATCCGGACGGATTGCACCGCGACCGCATGCTGCCGGCGATCGCTCTGCTGAAAGAGCGGCTTGACGTGCTGAACGTCGACGCCGGCACCGACTACCGCAAGCGCATCATGGAGCAGGTGGAGGCTTATCATTCGCCGCTCGGGCCCGAATCCGACCGCGCGCTGCTGCGTGCCTTCATCGACATCTCCGAAACCACCGAGGAAGACCCGCGGATCAGGATAGAATCGCGGGATGTCCGCTGTGTGCGGCGTGCCGGTGGCGTGGCGTGGTTCGATTTTGCGACGCTGTGCGGCAGCCCGAGGTCGCAGAACGACTACCTCGAGATCGCCAGCCGTTTCCATACGGTGATCGTCTCGAACGTGCCGAAGATGTCCGCCGAAATGGCCTCGGAGGCGCGCCGCTTCACCTGGCTGATCGACGTGCTGTACGACCACCGCGTCAAGCTGTTGATGTCGGCGGCGGTCGCGCCGGAGCAGTTGTATACGGAGGGCACGCTGTCAAACGAATTCCATCGCACCGTGTCGCGCATCGTCGAGATGCAGTCACGCGAATACAAGGAGAGCGCGCGCCGCCAGACCGTGGCGGCGATTGCCTGAGACTGTTCATGAAATTACATCGTTTTCTTCCGCTGGCTGTCATTTCCGCCTGCCTGCTTTCCCTGCCGCTGGCGGCGCTCGCGCTGGATCCGGAGAAGGAGCTGCTGGCCGATTTCCCGCCGGAGTCGATCGACTCGGTGGATCGGGCGGACGAGGCGATCCGGCGGTTGCCGGCTGCGCGTGAGCACCTGAACCACCGCTTTTCGGCGGAAAAGGCCGACTGTCTCAAACGATTCTTTGTCGCTTCCTGCCTGTCCGACCTGCGCGGCCGCGAGCGCAGCGCGGCGCGTGCGGTCAACCGGGTCGAGGTCGAGGCCAAGGCCTTGCTGCGCAAGGAGCGTGCGGCCGAGCGTGATCGGGCTATCGAAGAGCGTGAACGGCGTGCGGCCGAGGCCGGCGGCAGGGCGATCCCGATTTCCGGCGCCGCGCGCCATCGCGATGGCGACGCAGCCGCCGAGCCGCGTGCGCCGCGAGAGCGCTCGACGCAGATTCGTGTAGAGCGCGTACCGGAGCCGGCGCAGGGCGACGCGGTCGAGCCGCAGGTGCCCGGTAATCCGCCGACGCCTGCCGCTGCGGTGCCCGCGGTTCCGCAAGAGCCTGTGCCGTTGCAAGAACCTGCGCCTTCGCAAGAACCGGTGCCTTCGCAAGAACCTGCACGTTCGCACGAACCCGCAGTTCCGCAAGAACCTGCGCCTTCGCAAGTACCCGCGCCTTCGCAAGCACCGGCCGCACCGCAAGCACCGGCCGCACCGCAAGCACCGGCCGCACCGCAAGCATCGCCGGCGTCACCTGCTGACAGCGAGCCGGCCATGCCAGCGAATGCGGCCGCAGACCGCTCGCCGGCCACCTCGCTGGCTCCGGAGGACTGGTCGGTCGATACGCGGGCTGCACCGGCACCTGCGGTAGATCCGTACGGCTTCTCCGAACCGACGCCGTCTGCCGGTGCCGGCCGCGCTGCGCCGCCCGCAGCCGTCAATGCGCCCGCCACGAGCGTGGACGGCGCCGAGCCGGCTGCTGCCGTGGAAGACACGAGCCGATGAGCATCGATCAGGAACGCGTGCGTGCACGCGTGATCGAACTCGAGATCGAGCATCGCGACCTGGACGCGGCGATTGGCCGCCTCGACACCGCCGCCGAGCGCGACGACCTGCTGTTGCGGCGAATGAAAAAACGCAAGCTGTACCTGAAAGACGAAATCCTCCGGCTGAAAATGCAGCTGGTGCCCGACATACCTGCCTGAGCCATTCCCGCCCCTTGTCCGACGTAGCTGCAACACCCGCGAACGCCGGCGTCCATGACGCCGAAATCGACACGCT
>JACCEC010138976.1_pt1 | contig 10886 bp, 10 predicted proteins | sample 7450121 | NCBI WGS metagenome assembly JACCEC01 (sample SAMN15323455, study PRJNA562643) | freshwater metagenome | isolation source: river surface water | place: USA:Blue River Watershed | collected 2017-08-18 | reverse complement strand
GACATTGAGGCCTACGAAGAAGCCAGCCTGGTCCGGAAGGTGTTCTAGGGGCGCCTTGGGAGGCCCAGAACGGATTTGAAATTGTTCGAACGACTTGGAATCAGTTCGAATTGATCTTGGCGGGGCAGAGGAGATTGTTTAACTAACTCGCTCAGTTTTCAGACCCCCTGATTTTGGTGGTGTCGGGGATTCGAACTCATCAAGACGAGGGATCTTTAGACTCAGATCATGCAGTCTGTCGACGAAACAAGGCGCAGACGCCAAAAATGGCCAATGTCATCACTACTGTTGGCCCGCTTGGCGTGTCGGCCACCCACGACAGGAGAAGGCCGACCCAGCAAAAAAGTGAGGCAGTACCTATGGCTGCCCATGAGTTGAACCCTCTTTGAATCCAAAGCGCTGGCGCAATCAAGCTGGCAAATACAAGAAACAAGCCCAGCGCCGGAACCGCCACACTCGCGATCACAGCAAAGACGGCGTAGAAAAACGCATCGTTTGAAAGCCAATCCTTAAGCTTGGTGACGTGTACGGCAAGCGCCGCCAACATCAGTACGCCAACGCTGAACGGATCAACCCAAAGAACGTCTGCGGCCAGTAAATGAAACAGCTTTTCTCGGCCATGTGGGTGCTGGCTTGCCCCCAAAAGTGCCATGCATGCACCAGCTACGTAAATCAGTCCAATCAACGCCTCTCGTTGCTGGCTCCACTTTCGGGCGACCCAAGCGACACCGAGGCTGACAAAAATAGCACCCAAGGTGGCGGCGACTTGATCCATCAGCGGTGAATCGACGTGGACGGCGTGGTTGACCCAAATGACCGCTGAAGCTGCTGCCTGCGCAACGGCCAAGTCGATGAATACAACCCCGCGCCTGAGCACCTGGGTTCCCAGGGGGGTTAGCGCCAAGATGCCTGCAATCAGTGCAAGGGCGGGCAAAGCGAACCACGTGTCCATCGCGTTCTACTTTGCCAGACTGCTTAACTGAGTAAGCACCTGATCAAACCATCTCACGATTCCCCCTGGCTGTTCGTCTGTCACCGTCGCAGGAAGAATCAGCAACCGAGATTGCATACCCATACTGGTAGCCAGCCAACGCGCCGGCTTCGGGTCATGGTGTTGGGCGACGATGATCCCAATGGGTTGTTGAGTCTTGACCTGCGCAAGCACCTTATCCAAGTGGGTGGCAGTCGGGGGCATTCCGGGCTTGGGCTCAAGATCAGCAATTGGCTTGATACCCAACCACGGCCACAGGTAGCCAAACGATGCATGCTGCGTAACAACCGTTCGCCCTTTGAGTGCCCGCGCCTGCTGTTCCCAGGCCACGATCTTTGCGGCCATTTCGGACTCGAACCGGATCAGGTTTTGGTCGACCTTTGGCCTCTCCTCAGGGAATACGGTTCCGAGTCTAAATGCCAAGGCCCTGGCTACTTGCAAGACCCTACGCGGATCAGCGTGGAAATGCGGATTGCCGCGCGCATGAACATCCCCAGAAAACGGCGTGATGGTTCCCTTAAAGGGATCCATCAACTCCACATGATCGGCGGCAAAAAACATCGAAGGCTGGCCAGACTGCACTTTTGGATTCCCAGCTCTGTCCTGCAGCATGGGCAGCCACCCGGCTTCGAGTTCAGCTCCGGTACAAATCGCAAAATCAGCGCGACGCAGTTGCGCGATCAGGGAGGGCCTTGCTTCAATGTGGTGGGGATCCTGAAGATGCGTGGTCGCAGTTTGTACGGTCGCCTCTGGTAACAGCGTCCGAGTCAGCGATGCCCATTCGGGTTCACAAGCGAAAACGGTGATGGCATGAGCCTGACATGCCGTTGCCAGTCCAAGCGCGAGGATCGCATTAGTAAGAATGCGCACCGTGGGCTCCAAATCCAATGACGTACTGCAATTGAATGCTGCGTCTGGCTGGATTCGCAAAGACAGCTTCCCCTTGGTCGTTAGTCCCGGAGGCGCTCTGGTTGGTCAACTGTAAGCGCAGGGTCTGCATGTGGGTGGGTTTGTAGGCGACCATGATGGCGTTTTCCTTCAGCCGCCCCGTACCAAATTCAATATCGCCCCCATGGTCTTCTGACTTGTGAACTCTTAACCAGTCGGTTCGCACGCCCGCCTCCCATGCTTGGTTGAATTTCCATACAGCACCCAGCGATGAAGCTTTGTGGCGCATGTCACTGTCAGCATAACGATTGATACCGCTGACCTGCGCGTATTCCCAGTTGATACGCAGTTGTTGGTTGCGGCTATTTCCATCAGGCGCCCATTTCCACACCAGATCGCTGATCCACATGCGCTTTCCGCTGAAGCTTGCCGCATGGCTGTGAGCTTCGGCAGAAGGGTCATGCGCCTCTACCAAGGCTTCGCGCCGGTTATGGACATGCGACAAACCCCATTGCCAGCTACTCGATTTGCCAATGTCATTGCCCATTTTCAAGTTCACCGTGCTGACCCTTGAGGTGGAATCGGTTGTGGCTTCGGGAACCAATTTTTTACCGCTGAAAATTTCAGCCCCTAAGCGCAAATAGAAGGAAGTAGGCGCCGTCCAATTCAACCGGATGCCGTCGTCATACCAGTGCCCACCGAGGAAACCTCTATACAGCAAGGGCCGCTCTGTGAAGTCGTCAGTATGGGGATGCAGTTCGTTGAGGTAGCCAACCTGGGATGCGAAACGGCCAGCTCGCACCTGAAGGCCGTGTGGCAGCGATCGGGTCTGCACCCAAGCGTTTTCAACATGCTTTTCGAGTTTCTTGTCTTGAGTATGGAAACTCACAACGGCCTCGCCACTGAAATGCTCGTTGATAGCGCCACGCAGCAGCAGATCGCTGTGCCCAAGCCCTAGCCCTTTGTCACGGGCGCCCAATTCGAGCCCTTGGGATGTGGCCGCAGCATCGAGCACGACGCCGGCCTGCCAGTTGGCAGCACCCGGGGCGGACTGAGCGTGGCTCGTGACCGCGGCTGAGCCCAGAGCCAACGCCATGCAAGCCAAGCGGAAAATGTTTCGGGTCATATCGTGCTTTCAAGAAAACAAAACCTGAAGTTTATTGCAAACGCATTCGCATTAGCAAGAGATAGTGTTTGGTGTAACCTTCGCCCTATGGAACGATCGACGAAGCAACGTGCAGCGATACAAGAAGTCCTAGGCAGGCTAGGTCGGCCGCTTCTGCCGCAAGAGTTGCTGGCGGAGGCTCAGAAATCCGTGCCCAACCTCAGCCTGGCCACGATTTACAGGAACATCAAAGCCTTGGTCGCTGATGGTCTGGTCGAGGTGGTGTCTCTTCCAGGAGAAGTGGACCGATACGAAGTCCACAAGCATCACCACCACCATTTCCATTGCAACAGTTGCCAGCAGGTGACTGACATTGATGCGTGTCCTGGGGACCTGAGCAAGTTGATGCCCAAAGGGTATTCATTGGAGGAGCATCAAATCACTCTCTATGGAAAGTGCCCTGCTTGTTCGGCAGGTGCTTGACCGCGACGGTCCGTAGATGAGTTCGAATCCCCACCGCCCACAACCCGCATGAAACTTGGGTTTCCGCAAAAGCTCCTGACTTTTCGCCGCAGTACGGCAACGGGCGTTACGGAAAAATAACGTTAATCGTTGTTCTGGTTGGATTTTTTCGAACTCGCTCAGTCAAGTGGTTCTGAGCACAACAGCGTCTCAATCGCGCTGAAGCCCCTGTGTGAAGGGACTTTCTTCAAGCTCTGGTCAGGAGGTGACCGAGAAAAAGTCAATCAGATTAACAGCTTGTAGTCTGCGGTTGAAAGATTGAAGATTTGAAGAAACTTTGCATGGCGGAGAGGGGGGGATTCGAACCCCCGATACGGATGAATCCGTATGCCGGATTTCGAATCCGGTGCATTCGACCACTCTGCCACCTCTCCGCGGTCGGGTTGGATTCTATCCGAGGGGCAGCGCCGCCCAGGTCAGCACCCAGAGCGCATCACTGTTTTTTCGGTGTGAGAACCATGGCGTTGCGAGGTGCCATGGTGAGTTCGATCTTGGCATTGCTCAAAGCCATGCCCTCAGCAATGTCGATGGTGACGGTGCGATCGGCTTTATTGAACACCAAAATGCTTCTGGGTCCACGAATGGCAGACAAGAGGTTCCAGCCTTTGCCTGGCAGCGCCTGAAGGAAAAAGGCGTAGGACGATGCCGCATCCTGGCCTGCATCCAACACCACCTTGCCCACCCAGTTATCCCCCGCACCAATGATCAGGGATTGGCCGGCAATGATCTTGCTGCCGGCTGGCAATTCGGTTTGCCCCAACAACTCCAGACCGCTGAATGCCGAAGGCGCTGCGGCAGTGTCAGAGCCCATGAGCGAGGTGTTGGCACAGCCGGCCAAGGCCAGCAGCAAGCTGGTCGCGACAAGGAGCCGATGCGATGTCAGAAGTGAGGGGGTCATTGCATCATCTCCCAATAGGGTAGTGGCTCAAGGCACGAGCCATTCTTGGTGGTTGAGGTAGGGCCTCAAGGCCTGCGGAATGCGGATGCGGCCATCGGCCTGCTGGTGATTTTCCAAAACGGCCACCAAGGCACGACCCACGGCCAGGCCTGAGCCATTGAGGGTGTGAACCCAATCATTTTTGCCTTGCGCATTTTTGAATCTGGCCATGAGTCGCCTGGCTTGGAATGCGCCGCAGTTGGACACCGAGCTGATCTCACGGTATGCGTTTTGCCCCGGCAGCCACACCTCTAGGTCGTGCGTGCGCGCCGCGCCAAAGCCCATGTCGCCCGTGCACAAGAGCATGACGCGGTAGGGCAACTCCAGCTTTTGCAAGATGGCCTCGGCATGCGCGGTCATGTCTTCCAGTGCCTGAGCACTGTGGTCGGGGTGGGTGATCTGAACCATCTCCACTTTGTCAAACTGGTGCTGGCGAATCATGCCCCGAGTGTCGCGCCCTGCACTGCCCGCCTCGGAGCGAAAGCACGGAGTGTGTGCGGTGAGCCGCATGGGTAATTCAGATTCGGCCAAGATTTGGTCTCGCACCACATTGGTCAGCGTCACTTCACTGGTGGGAATGAGGTAGAGCGCCTGACGGTCTTCTGCACCATCTTGTCCACCTTTGTTGGCAGCAAACAAATCGGCCTCGAACTTGGGCAACTGCCCAGTGCCAAACAAGGTTTGCGCACTGACGATGTAAGGCGTGTAGCACTCGGTGTAGCCGTGTTCCTGGGTCTGGACATCGAGCATGAATTGCGCGAGCGCACGATGCAGGCGCGCCATCGGACCACGCATGAAGGTGAATCGCGCACCAGAGAGTTTGGCGCCCATTTCGAAATCCAAGCCCAACGGCTCGCCCAGGCTCACATGGTCTTTGGCTTCGAATCCCAAGGGCTCGGGGTTTTGCCCCTTCGGTGCCCAGCGGCGCAACTCCACATTGCCGGTTTCATCTGCGCCCACGGGCACGCCTTGCAGCGGCAGGTTGGGTACCGCATGCAGCAAGGTCTGCAACTCGGTCTGGATCACATCCAGGCGCAAGGCTGATTGTTCGAGCTGGGTTTTGAGGTCTCCCACTTGCGCCATGATCTGATCGGCCTGGGCATGCTCACCCTTGGCCTTGAGCTGACCCACTTGCTTGGAGAGGGCGTTGCGCTGAGCCTGCATCTCCTCGGTTCGGGTTTGCAAGGTCTTGCGCTCGCTCTCCAGGGCGGTGAAGGCGGCCACATCAAGGAATGCCTGGGGGGATTTGCGCTGATTGAGCGCGGCCACGACCGAATCGAGATCGCGGCGAAGCAGTGTGATGTCTAGCATGCCCGGATTCTAGAGGCGCGCGGTCGCAGGGGATGGCGCCGCATCTGGACCCTTGAGGCCTTTGGGCAAGGGAAACTGAATCGTCTCTTGAACGCCGGGCATGCGACGCACCGCCACGGCACCCAATTGCCGGAGCTTGTCGATCACGCCTTGCACCAGCGCATCGGGTGCAGAGGCACCCGCCGTGAGGCCCACGCGACCTGCGCCCGTGAGCCACTCGGGACGCAACTCGCTGGCATCGTCAATGAGGTAGGCAGGCAAGCCCCTTTGCACCGCCACATCGCGCAGCCGGTTGCTGTTGGAGCTGGTGGGGCTGCCCACCACAATGACCACATCCACTTCGGCGCTCAAGGCCTTGACGGCATCCTGGCGATTCTGGGTGGCATAGCAAATGTCTTGTTTCTTGGTTTCTCTCACCTTGGGGAATCGATGGCGGATGGCGTTGAGGATGTCGGCGGTGTCGTCCACGCTCAGCGTGGTTTGGGTGACCACAGCAAGCAACTCGGTTTGCGCGGGTTCGACACGACCCACGTCGTCCAGGCATTGAACCAGGTGAATGCCGTCGTCGAGCTGCCCCATGGTGCCCTCGACCTCGGGGTGCCCTTCATGACCAATCATCAGGAATTCATAGCCTTCACGGCGCAGCTTGGCAACCTCCACATGGACCTTGGTGACCAAGGGGCAGGTGGCATCAAAGACCCGAAAGCCCCGCCGCTCGGCCTCGATTTCCACCGATTTGGGCACCCCGTGGGCGCTGAAAACCAGGGTCGCGCCGGCTGGCACCTCTGCCAAGTCTTCGATGAAGATGGCACCGCGCGCGCGTAAATCGGCCACCACATGGGTGTTGTGAACGATCTCATGCCGCACATAAATGGGTGAGCCAAACAAGGTCAACGCGCGCTCAACGATGTCGATGGCGCGGTCCACTCCTGCACAAAATCCTCGGGGCTCGGCCAGCACAATTTCATTCAAGGTGGTCATCTCAAAGCACCCCAATGAGTTGGACTTCAAAGCGCACGGCTTGCCCAGCCAGGGGGTGATTGAAATCGAGCAGCGCCGCATCGACTTGCACCTTGCGCACAATGCCCGCCACCTGTTGGCCAGCTTGCCCGGTGGGGACTTGCACGACCTCGCCCTCTTGCAATTCGTCCACGGCCTCGCCGGCTTGGGCCAATGAAGCCTTGCTGACCCATTGCAGCAAATCGGGATTGCGTTGCCCAAACACCAGGCCGGGTTCAAATTCAAAGCACTCGTGTGCGCCCTCGGGCAAACCCACCAACGCCTGTTCCAGGAGTGGCGAGAGCTCTTGATTGCCCAACGACAACGTGGCTGGTGCCTGACCAAAGGTATTGACCACATCGCCATGCGGTCCGCTGAGTCGGTAATGCAGGGTGAGGAATGCACCAGGTCCCACACGGGGAATGTCATTTGAAAGCGGCGTATTCATGTTGGACTTTGTAAACTGGCTCACATTGTAAAAAGGATGTGGTTCACCCCATGACAAGCTGGTCCATGGGCATGATGTGGGTCGAAAGCCTGCCTCATGATCGCCCAACTCCCTCCCACTCTACAGCCTCGCGAAAAATTGCTTCGCTGGGGGGCTTCTGCCTTGTCCGATGCCGAGCTGCTCGCCATCTTGCTGGGCACAGGCACGCCTGGGCGCAATGTCTTGCTTCTGGCGCAAGACCTCATCGACGCGCACGGCAGCCTGGGGCAATTGCTGCATACCTCACCCGACAGCCTGAGCGCGTCGCACGGCATGGGGGGCATGGCCAAACGGTGCCAAATCGCTTCGGTACTCGAACTTGCCCGTCGCGCCAGCGCCGATGTGCTGCGCCAGCGCGACGTCATGAACTCCCCGGAATTGGTGCAACAGCACTTGCAGCTGCACCTGGGGCATTTGCCGCACGAGGTGTTTGCCATCATGTACCTTGATGCCCAGCACCAGCTCATCGAACTCAACCCCATGTTTCGCGGCACCCTGACCCAGACCAGCGTTTATCCGCGTGAGGTGGTCAAGCGCGCTCTGGATTTGTCGGCCAGCGCCGTGATCCTCGCGCACAACCATCCCAGCGGGCAGGTTCAACCCTCCCGCGCAGACATCCAGCTCACTCAAACGCTGAAATCCTCGCTCAAACTCATCGACGTGCTGGTGCTAGACCATTGCATCGTGTCCCCGGGCAAGGCTTTGTCCATGGCCAAAGAGGGGCTGATGTGAACCAGCGTTCCCTGCACGACCTCAAACGCGTGATGTCCCAGCTCAAAGCCCATCAGCAGGCCGAGAAAGAGGCCGCTCGCGAGCAGGCTGAACGGGCCAAGCGGCTCAAGGCTGAACAGGACCTCTTCACATTGTCGGTGGGCAAGGTCAAACCCATCAAGGCCAAGGAGCGCGTGCCCCTACCAGCGCCTGCGGTCGCGCCGATTGCCGCGCAGCAGCACCTGGACAATCAGGCCGCGCTGGAAGAAAGCCTGAGCGATGACTTTGATGTGTCCACCTTGCTCGACACCGACGCAGACCTGAGTTTTGCCCAGACGGGCATCGGCAGCGATGTGCTGCGCAAGCTCAGGCGCGGGCATTGGTCGCTGCAAGGCGAGATTGACCTGCATGGTTTGCGCAGCGACGAAGCCCGCACCGCGCTTTCAGGTTTTTTACAGCAAGCCCTCAAGCGCGAATGGCGATGTGTGCGTGTGGTCCACGGCAAGGGATTGGGTTCGCCTGGAAGAACCCCAGTGCTCAAGCAAAAGGTGTTGCGCTGGCTGGTCCAGCGCACCGAGGTGTTGGCCTTTGTTCAAGCCCCGGCCAACCAGGGCGGCGCAGGTGCCTTGCTGGTGTTGCTCAAGGGGCGTTGACGTCAGGATCAGGCTTGTGTGCTGGCTCTGAGGGTTTGCACAACGGGCTGAGCCAACACATCTCGCAGCGCCCAACGTCCCGCCAAATGCGCCAACAGCGCGCCGCCACCTGTACCCAACACCAACCAGATGGGCGAAGCTGTCCAGGTGAACTGGAACACCTTGGCAGCCAACACACTGCCAAGCATCATGGAGGCCACCGCTGCCAAAAACCCACTGAGCGCGCCCACGCCCACCAGTTCAATTTGCTGCAAGCTCACGATCTGGCCCCGCCCACTGCCCAAGGCGCGCAACACAGCGTAATCGTGCGATCTGGCTTCCCGATTGAAGCTCACCGTGGCAAACAACACCAGCAAACCGGCCAGCAAAGTGAAGCCAAACAAGAACTCCACCACCTGCACAACCTGCGTCACCACCGACTGGACCTGGTCTATCGTTTGGCCCACATCGATGTTGGTCACATTGGGGAACCGGTCCACGAGCTGCCGATCAAAGCCCGCTTTGCCTGGTGCCCTGAAAGCCGAGATGAAGGTTTGCGCCAAGCCCTCGGGCATGCGCTCGCGCGGGAACATGAAGAAGAAATTCACATGCATGGAAGCCCAATCGACCCTGCGCACCGAGGTGATCCTGGCCTTGACAAGTTGATCGGCCATTTCAAAGCTCAACCAGTCGCCAACCCCAACGCCAAGCGACTTGGCCATGCTTTCTTCGATGCTCAAGCCCTCGTTATCGTTGGCCTGCCAAAGGCCGGCCACCACCGCATTGTGCGCCGGCATGGCATTGGCATAAGAGAGGTTTTGTTCACGCTCGATGCGACTTTTGGCCCGCTGATCGCTGAACTCTTCGGGACGAATGCTGCGGTCGTTGATGGCCACCAGCCGGCCTCTGAGCATGGGATACCAATCTAAATTCACGATGCCTTGCTCGCGCAAGTGCGCCATGAAATCCTGTGCCTGATCAGCCTGGATGTTGATGACAAATCGATTGGGTGCGTCCGCTGGTGTGGCCGAGCGCCAGCCCTGGATCAGGTCGGTGCGCAACATGGCCATGGAGATGAGGGCCAACAAGCCAGCTGAGAGTGCGCCGACTTGCAGCATGGCAAAGCCAGGCCTGGCCGCCAGTTGTCGCGTGGCCAGAGCCAAGGCAAAAGGTACCTTGATGCGCAGTTGCAGCATGCGCAAGAGCCACAGCGCCAACCCTGCCACAGCGGCAAAGACAAACACGGCCAGCATGAAGCCCCCAACCACCAGACCGCCAAGCTGGAGGTCATCGCTCATTCGCAGCATGAGTGCAGCAAACCCAGCCATGCCCAATGACCAAACCCCCAGGCTGCTGGCTCGAATCTGTCCCAGTTCGCGGCGAATGACACGCAAAGGGGGCACACTCGCCAACTGCAGCACGGGAGGCAATCCAAAGGCCATGAGAAGGACCAAACCCGAGCCCATGCCGTGCCAGACGGGATTCCAGCTCGCTTCGGCCAAGGGTTTTTCCAGCCAGCGCTCCAGCACGCTCACAAAGCCCCAGTGCGTGGCCCAACCCAACGCAACACCCAAGGCGCTGGCAATCAAGCCCACGCCAACAAATTCCCAAAAGTACATGCGGGTGAGCGTGGATTGCGACTGCCCCATGACGCGCAAGAGGGCACAGTCATTGAGCTTTCTTTGGGCGAAATGGTGGGCTGCCATGGCCACGGACACCGCACACAACAAGGCCGAGAGCAAGCCCACCAGGTGCATGAATTGCACCGCCCTGTCCAAGGTTTGACGCATTTCGGGGCGACCCGATTGCAAGGTGTCCAAGCGGATGCCTTTGCCTGCTGGTGTATCGAGCCAGACATCGCTCCATGCCACAAAGCGATCGATGGCAGCAGAAGGACCGACCAGAGCCAGGCGCCAGGTTGCTCGACTGGCGGGCTGAATGAGTTCTGAAGCCGGCAGATCCGCCATGTTCATCAAGACCCTGGGCGCCAGGCTCATGAAGCCCATGCCACGATCGGGCTCAGAGGCCAAGACACGCTCGATGCGCAAGGTCAATTCACCCAGACCCAGTTCATCACCCACTTGCAAGTTCAAGGCCTCCAAGGCACCGGGCTCCAGCCAGACCGTGCCAGGACGAGGCACCGCTTGGATGGGCACAGGTGCCAGGTCATAGGCCGTGGCGTTGTTGGGATGCCGCACCAATGCCGCATTGGGCACAGGTTCGCTGGGGCTTTGTTGGGGCAGCACTCGGAGCTGCCCTTTGAGCGGGTGCTGATCGGTCACGGCCTTGAGCGCCACCAAGCG
>JACCEC011657324.1_pt1 | contig 10887 bp, 10 predicted proteins | sample 7450121 | NCBI WGS metagenome assembly JACCEC01 (sample SAMN15323455, study PRJNA562643) | freshwater metagenome | isolation source: river surface water | place: USA:Blue River Watershed | collected 2017-08-18 | reverse complement strand
GAGCGACGCGAGGCCGCGAACCTGATGCGGGTCAACCATGCTGGCGAGATCGCCGCGCAGGCGCTCTACCACGGGCAAGCGGCCTTCGCGCAGCGCCCCGAAGTCCGCGAGATGCTGCTGCAGGCCGCCCGTGAGGAGGCCGATCACCTCGCGTGGTGTGAACAACGACTGCGCGAGCTCGGCTCGCGCCCAAGCTTGCTCGGACCGCTTTGGTACGCAGGATCTTTTGCCATCGGTGCGGCTGCTGCCGTCGCCGGGGATCGCATCAGTCTGGGTTTCGTGAGCGAGACCGAGAAACAAGTCGAAGGCCACATCGATCACCACCTGCAGCGCTTGCCGCCAGCAGACACGCGTAGTCGTGCCGTGCTTGAAGTGATGCGCAGCGACGAGATCGCTCATGGCGCGGCGGCGCGCGATGCCGGTGGCACCGAGTTACCCCCACCCGTTCGCGAGGCGATGCACGCGACGGCCAAAGTCATGACGAGTACGAGTTATTGGTTCTGACCCACCCAAAGGAGAGACCACCATGCTGCCCAACCCAAAATCTGCCAATCCCAATCTGGTTCGAAGCGCTTCGACCGCGCCGGGCTTGCGCAGTGGTGTGGTTGCGCAGCGCCCTCTCGGGCCACCACCGAAACCGGCGGCAGTCGCGCCAAAGCCCGTGTCACCCATGCAGCGCTTCATCGACATCGGCGTGAAGCGACAAGTCGCCTCGCGTACGGTGCTCGTCCGCGGTGGCGAACCACCTGATGTGCTGTTTCTCGTGGTGTCAGGTTCGGTCGAGGTTGTGATCGAAGACGATCAAGGTAAGCAGATGGTGCTCGTCTACCTCGGCAAAGGTGAATTCTTTGGCACGATGGTCTCGCTCGGCACCGAGCCTGGTCGCAGCATGTTCGTACGAGCCCGGGGGCGCGCTGAAATCGCCGAAATGCGCTATGCGCGCTTCCAGCAACTCGCAGCCGAGCAACCGATGCTCGCGCTCGAACTCGCCTCGCAATTGGCCGAGCGGCTCGAACATGCGACACGCAAGTTACGTGATCTCGCCTTTGTCGATGTGAGTGGTCGGATCGAGCGCAGTCTGCGAGAGCTCTGCGAAGAGCCCGATGCGATGACCCATCCCGACGGGATGCAGATTCGCGTCTCGCGCCAAGAACTCGCAAGACTCGTCGGCTGCTCACGCGAAATGGCCGGACGCGTGCTGAAGTCACTGGAGAACGACGGCGTCCTGCGCGCGAACGGCAAGACGGTCGTGCTGCTCGGCTTTAGACCCGCGCGACTGAATCAGCCTGCCGCGGCCACCGCCGAACGCATGTCGCGCACGGTCGCCGCGTAATCGCGGCTGCCGAAAATCGCCGAGCCGGCCACAAACATATCGGCGCCGGCGGCGGCGACGGCACCGATGTTGTCGGTCTTGATACCACCGTCGACCTCGAGACGAATCTCGCGACCCGTGGCATCGATGCGCTCGCGCACCGCACGAATCTTCGCCAAGGTTTCAGGGATGAATGCCTGACCACCGAAGCCCGGGTTAACCGACATCAGCAGTACGAGATCGACTTTCTCGAGTGTGTGATCGAGCCACGAGAGGGGCGTTGCGGGATTCAGCACGATCCCTGGGCGGCAACCTGCCTCGCGGATCAAACCAATCGTGCGATCGACGTGATCACTCGCCTCAGGGTGGAAGCTGATCCAATCGGCACCCGCACGCGCGAAGTCGCCCACGAGGCGATCGACCGGCCGCACCATCAAATGCACATCGATCGGCGCCTTGATCCCGTGTTTACGCAGCGCCTCGCACACGAGTGGCCCGACCGTGAGATTCGGCACGTAATGATTGTCCATCACGTCGAAATGGATCACATCCGCACCGGCGGCCAGCACGGCATTGACCTCATCGCCTAGGCGCGCGAAGTCCGCCGAGAGTATCGAGGGGGCGATCCAGGGTGAGAGCTTCATGACTTGATTCCTCGATTCTCGCGTATGACGTTCCATGCTTCGATGATCTGCTGCGTGCGCTGCTGCGCATGCGCCAACATCGATTCAGGCAATCCATTGGCCTTCAGCTTATCAGGGTGGTTGCGCGACAACTGTCGACGATAGGCTTTCGACAACTCGGCAGGACCTGCCGATGCCGGCAAACCCAACACCTCGTACGCCTCGGCTAAGGACATGCGAGCGGCCGTCGCAGAGCGAGCACCACCACTACGCGCGCGCTGTTGCTCCGCACCGGCACGACTCCTACGTGCCGAATCAGCACCAGCACTCGATCCTGCTCCAGAGCCGCGCGACTCTTCATGCACTCGACCTGAACCCGGTCGGTTCCAATCGGCGGCATCGCCACGGTTGCCCCTCGCGCGATACCGAATGCGCAACGCCGCCTCAAGATGAGCGAACTCGAGACCGGCGACGCCCAGTATCGCCGCCACTTTGGTCAACAACGGACGCGCGGGACCGCGCAGATCCGAGCCACCGATCGCAGCACGCATTTGAATTTCGAGGAAGGTACGTAACAGATCGGGACGACCCGCACAGGAGCGGCGCAGCGCCATCACCGCTCGCGAGATGTCGTAGTCCGGCTGCTTGCCGAGATTGAAGCGCTCGATCGCCACGGCCGTTTGCGCCGTATCGAGTTGGAAGTCTTGCATCACGGCGCGCGCTGCGCGGATGTCCTGCTCCGAGACGCGTCCATCGCATTTGGCGACGTGGCCCATGACTTCAAAAGTGGTATTGAAAAATCGCTCACCGACCTGGTGCGGCGCATCGGCCATCGCCGGTGGCTCAGCGGTGTTGAGTTCCTCCGCGAAGGGATCGCCATCCTCGACGTGATGGAACGCTTTCGTTCGAGGTTTCGGGGCGGGCGTTGGCGTTGGTTGGGCAGGCGGCACTTTGCCGCCGGCGGATCCCTCACCCTGATTCGAGGCGACCTTGTCGTCGACGAGATGACCCGCCAGCACGCCAAGCGCAGCACCGACCGGACCGCCGACCAGCATGCCGACCGCGCCGCCGACGAGTTTCCCGCTCCACTGCATGCTGCAATACTACCAATCCCCGGCAAAGGGCCGGCAACTCGACGAGAATCATCCGCGTGCAATCAACCGCTTCTGTGCATACCACCCACCTGCGCCACCTGCCGCTGCTGCACCGAGGCAAGGTTCGTGACATCTACGACATCGACTCGGGTCATATGTTGATCGTGACCACCGATCGTCTGTCGGCCTTCGACGTCGTACTACCAGACCCTATTCCTCACAAAGGCCACGTACTAACGGAGATTTCTGATTTTTGGTTCAAGCGCACGAGCTCGATCGTGCCCAACCAATTGTCCGATCGCAGTCTCGACGATTTGCCGCTCGATGCCGATGAGCGAGAACAATTGCAGGGTCGCGCGATCATCGTGCGCAAGCTCAAGGCATTGCCGCTCGAGGCCGTGGTACGCGGTTATTTGATTGGTTCAGGATGGAAGGACTATCAAGCCACGGGCAAAGTGTGTGGCATTGAACTACCGGCGGGCCTTGCACTCGCAGAGCGATTACCGACGCCGCTTTTTACACCGGCGAGCAAAGCCCCGGCGGGCCAGCATGACGAAAATATTCGCTACGACGAAGTGGAAGCGTTGATTGGCGCGTCGATGGCTGCAAAAGTGCGCGACACGTCGCTCGCGCTCTATGAATTCGCCGCTCGTCACGCGCGCGACTGCGGCATCATCATCGCGGATACCAAGTTCGAATTTGGTCTCGATGCCGAGGGTCAACTCACGCTGATCGATGAAGTATTGACGCCCGATTCATCGCGCTTCTGGCCAGCAGACACCTATCGCGTGGGTATCAGTCCACCCTCGTTCGACAAACAATTCGTACGCGATTACCTCGAGACGCTCGATTGGGACAAGCGCGCACCGGGCCCCAAGTTGCCAGATACGATCATTGCGAAAACGAGCGAGAAGTATCGCGAAGCGCTACGCCGACTCACTCGCCCGCAATCGTAAATTCGCCGATCCAGATCGAGCCGACCCGTACGCCACCGCGCGCGTCGATGTCGCTGCCGATCGCTTGCACGCCCGCGAAGAGATTTTTGAGGTTGCCCGCGATGGTCACCTCGTGCACCGGATAGGCGATCTCGCCGCCCTCGACCCAGAATCCGGTCGCACCGCGCGAATAATCGCCGGTCACCCCATTGACGCCCTGACCCATGAGCTCCGTCACCAACAGGCCGCGCCCCATGCGTTGCAGTAAGGCCGCTTGATCCGGACGATCGACACTGGGGTCGACCAAAAGATTGTGTAGACCACCAGCGTGCCCCGTGCTCACAAGCCCAAGCTTGCGCGCGCTGTAGCTGCCGAGCAGATAGCCATCGACGACGCCGTTACGCACGAGTTCACGATCGACCGTACGCACACCTTCGCTGTCGAAGTTGCTACTGGCCACACCCTTGGCCAAATGCGGTCGCTCGTGCATTTGTACCCAGGCAGGAAACACCTGCTCACCGGCGGCACCCTGCAGAAAACTCGCTTTGCGGTACTGCGCCGAGCCGCGGATCGCACCGATGAAATGACCGATGAAACCGCGAGCGACTTCCGGTGCAAATATGACTTGCGCTGGCCCAGTTGGCAGCCGTCTCGCGCCGAGTCGCGCGATCGCACGCTCGCCCGCTCGACGACCGACGAGCTCTGCGGCCTCGAGATCGCGCGGATCACGCGCCGAGGTGTACCAATAGTCACGCTGCATGTCCTCGCCCACTTGCGCGAGCAACACACAACTTAGCGAGTGGCTACTACCGCAATCGCCAGCGAGGAACCCATGCGTATTGCCGTAGACCCTGACGCCTCGCTGACTGCCCACCGAAGCGCCTTCTGAATTACTCAAACGAGCATCGACTGCGCGACCGGCCGCTTCGCACTCGCGTGCCAATTCGACAGCGGCATCTGCCGAGAGGTCCCAGGGGAAATCGAGCTGCAAGTCAGGAAATGCCGTTTGCAGCAGCGCAGGATCCGCCAAACCTGCGCACTCATCTTCAGCCGTGTGTCGCGCAATCGCGCAGGCCTTGGCCACCATATCCTCGACCGATTGAGCCGACAGATCGCCCGTGCTCGCAGAGCCCTTGCGATGCCCGAAGTACACCGTGATGCCGAGCGCTCGATCACGCTGGTATTCCACCGTTTCGACTTCGCCAAGTCGCACCGTGACCGACAAACCCTGCTGCAGACTCGCATCTGCCTCAGCCTGGGTGGCACCGGCTCGACGGGCCGACTCGAGGGCTCTCGAGACGACGTCTTTGAGCTCGGGAATACGCGATGCATCGACTTGCTGTGACATGAGGCAGAATTGTAGCCATGTCACGCTTCACCAGATACACATCGCGCAATCTGCAGTCCCCCAACTTGCAGCCTGAGGACGAGATGCTCGATGAGCGTCCGAGTAAAAGTTCGCGCAAGCGCGCGGCCCATGCCGCACAAGCCTTGGGCGAGCGTTTGATTCAACTCAAGGAATCGGAATGGGCCGAGTTGCCCTTGCCCGAAACACTGCTCGATGCGCTGCGCACCGCCAAGCGCATCAAAGCGCGTGGCGGTTTGGCGCGTCAAAAACAGTACATCGGCAAACTGATGCGTGATCTCGATACGGCGGCCATCGAGGCGGCCCTCGAGGATCTGAGCTAGAATGCGCCGATGAAGCCACTCGTCGGCGTCGTCATGGGTTCGCGCTCGGACTGGGAAACGATGCGCGCTGCTACCTCGATACTCGAGCAACTCGGCGTGCCCCACGAGGTGCGCGTCGTGTCAGCACACCGCACACCCGATCTGCTATTCGAATACGCGAACACCGCCGAAGCGCGCGGTCTGCAGGTCATCATCGCGGGCGCAGGCGGTGCGGCGCACCTACCTGGCATGATCGCCTCCAAAACCACGCTGCCCGTGCTCGGCGTCCCGGTGCAATCCAAAGCGTTGAACGGACTCGACTCGCTGTTGTCGATCGTGCAAATGCCAGCTGGCGTACCCGTTGCCACCTTCGCGATCGGCACTGCCGGCGCGACTAATGCCGCGCTCACGGCCACCGCGATTCTCGCGCGGCAAGATGCCTCGCTCGATGCCGCCTTGAAAGCGTATCGCGCGCAGCAAACGGCAGCCGTGCTCGAGCACCCCGATCCGCGTACATGACAGTCGGTATCGTCGGCGGCGGTCAGCTCGGTCGGATGCTGGCGCTCGCTGGGTATCCACTCGGCCTCGACTTTCTCTTTCTGGATCGCAGTCAAAACACGCCGGGCGGATCCGTTGCTCCGTCGCTCGTCGGCGAATTCACTGACAAGCGTTTGCTGCGAGCACTCGCCGCACGCAGCGAGGTGATCACCTTCGATTGGGAGAACATCTCGGTCGAGAGTCTGCGCGCGCTCGGTCGTAGCGCGAATATCGCACCACCGCTCGCCGCACTCGCCGTCTCGCAAGATCGCATCGCCGAGAAACGCCTATTCGAGAAGCTCGCCATCCCGACGACCCGCTATGCTGCCGTCGACTCACGCGCGAACCTAGAGCGCGCGCTGCGCGATGTCGGTTTGCCGGGCGTGTTGAAAACTCGTCGCTTGGGCTACGACGGCAAAGGGCAGGCTATTGTTCATGATCGCGAATCGGCCTTCGCCGCCTTCGATCGATTGCAGGGTAGCGGTTTAATCTACGAAGAGTTCGTGCCCTTCGATTTTGAAGTGTCGATCATCGGTGCGCGTAGTAAGAGTGGTGAAATTGCCGTCTATCCGCTCAATCGAAATCGCCATCGCGAGGGCATTCTGCGCCTGACGAGAGCGCCTTGGGATGCGCCCTCGCTACAACGTCAAGCTGCAAAGCATTTGCGACGTTTGCTCGAACACTTTCGATACGTGGGCATCCTCAACGTCGAATTCTTTGTTCGTGGCGGCCGACTCTATGCGAACGAAACTGCGCCGCGCGTGCACAACTCGGGGCATTGGACGATCGAGGGCGCGGCCACCAGCCAATTCGAAAATCACCTGCGCGCCATCCTCGGTTTGCCACTTGGCGCGACGACCGCTCGAGCGCACGTCGCGATGATCAACTTGATTGGCACGATGCCGACACGCGATGCGGTGCTAGCGCTGCCAGAAGCGCACTGGCATGACTACGGCAAAGAGCCCCGACCCGGTAGAAAACTCGGGCACATCACGCTGCTCGCATCGACCGCCACCAAACGCGATTCGCTGGCACGCAAGCTTTTACGCGAGATCGACCCGGCGACCAGCCGACATCTTTGAGCATCGCGCGATAGGCGATGCCTGTCTAAAGCTCGCCCGAAATCGCTGCTTAGCCCGTTCCGCCGACGGTCAACCCATCGATACGCAGAGTCGGCTGACCGACACCCACGGGCACGCTCTGCCCTTCCTTGCCACAAGTGCCGACGCCGTCATCGAGTTTCAGGTCGTTGCCGACCATGGAGACGCGCGTGAGCACGTCGGGTCCGTTGCCGATGAGCGTTGCACCTTTGATCGGCGCACCGATACGACCCTTCTCGATGAGATAGGCCTCGCTCGCTGAGAAGACGAACTTGCCGGAAGTGATGTCGACCTGACCGCCACCGAAATTGACGGCGTAAATACCTTTGTCGACCGACGCGAGAATCTCGCCCGCCTCGTGTGGACCGGGGCGCATGTAGGTGTTCGTCATACGTGGCAACGTCAGATGCGCGAACGATTCGCGACGCCCGTTACCGGTTGAGTGGGTGCCCATCAAACGAGCGTTCAACTTATCTTGCAAATAACCTTTGAGGATGCCGTTCTCGATCAGCGTGGTGCAGCGAGTTGGTGTGCCCTCGTCATCGACGTTGAGCGAACCGCGCCGTGCTGAGAGCGTGCCGTCATCGACGACCGTGCAGTGTTCGGAGGCAACTCTCTCACCAACCCGATTACTGAACGCGGATGTGCCCTTACGATTGAAGTCGCCCTCAAGCCCGTGGCCGATGGCCTCATGCAGCAAGATACCGGGCCAACCTGCCCCGAGCACGACGGTCATAGCCCCCGCGGGCGCCGGCACCGCCGTGAGGTTCACTAGCGCCTGCCGAGCGGCTTCACGGCCGAGATTAAGCGGACGATCACCGGCGACGAGTTCGGCCAATGAATAACGACCGCCCATACCGGCGAAGCCGGTTTCGCGTCGACCATCCTGCTCGGCAATCACCGACACATTGAACCGAACCAACGGTCGCACGTCGGCGACAAGCGTGCCATCACTGTCGGCGATCATCACCACATCGAAAGACGACGACACCGACGCCATCACCTGTTTGATGCGCGGATCGATGCGACGGGTTTCACGATCGACTCGCTCGAGCCATTTGACCTTTTCGTCATCCGACAAAGATCCGACCGGATCGATGGGTTGATAGAGATCGTGCCCTCGCTGTCGCCGCAGCACCGGCTGACGCGCCTCACTGCCTGAGGCAGCAATCGCGCGCGCTGCTCGGGCTGCTTCTTCGAGCGCGGTCGGCAAGATTTCGTCTGAATAGGCGAAGCCGGTTTTTTCACCCGACAGCGCTCTGACACCGACGCCTTGCTCGATGGCGGCGCTGCCTTCTTTGACGATGCCATCCTCGAGTGACCAGCCCTCATCGCGCGAGAACTGAAAATACAAATCGGCGGCATCGACCTGTGATGCGCGCACGATGCCAAGTGCCCGCTCGAGATGCGAGAACTCGAGTCCCGCCGGCTCCAGTATCAGTTGCTTAGCAAGACCTAAGGCATCGTCGGTAGCGTAGTCGATCTGCGTACTCATGATTTTTCGATCGGTAACAGTTCTAGATACGGCGGTGCGACAGTGCAGGGAACTCCGCTCGCACTCGCGCTTGTGCCTCAAGATCGAATTCTGCCACTACGACACCCTCACCGTGCGGCAGTCGCGCCTGCACCGTGCCCCAATGGTCCACGATCATCGAATCACCGAAGGTTTCGCGACCATTCGGGTGCTGCCCCGTCTGCCCAGCCGCCACGACGAAGGCTAAATTTTCGATCGCACGAGCACGCAGGAGCGTCTCCCAGTGCGCGCGGCCCGTCGGGACCGTGAATGCGGCGGGCACCACGAACCAACTCGCGCCCGCAGCGACGAGCGAGCGAAAGAGTTCAGGAAAGCGCAGGTCGTAACAGACCGAGAGCCCCAAGCGACCAGCTGGGGTATCGACCACGACCGGTGCCGCACCCGGCGCGATACTGCCAGACTCACGATAGGTCTCAGCACTCTCAGCCACGCTCACATCGAACAAGTGCATCTTGTCGTAACGCGCAACCTGCCGACCCGACGCGTCGAACACGAGCACCGCCGCCGCCACACGCGATTCACCCGGAATTTTGATCGGCAGTGTGCCGCCGATTACCCACAGCCCCAACTCGCGCGCCGTATCGGATAGGGCTCTCTGTAGCGGCCCTGAACCTTCTTCTTCAGCAATGGCGAACTTGTCGGACTCGCGTCGACCCATGAGCGCCACGTTCTCGGGCAGCAGCGCAATCTTGGCACCCGCTTCTGCTGCCTGCGCGAGTAATCGACGCGCGGTAGCGATGTTGGCGAGCGCATCATCACCCGAAGTCATTTGAATGGCGGCAACTTTCACAAGATCCGCCGATGTCATATCAACACCACGTCGTAGCGATCGATTTCATAGAGCGCTTCGGCCTGCAAGCGGATCGGCCTTTCGGTCTCGGCCTCGAGCTCAGCGAGCACGGTGGATTCTTCACCGAGCAAGCGCTCGATGACATCCTGATGTGCGAGCACCAACAATTCGCGGCTGCCGAATTGACGCGCCTGACGCAGGATCTCACGAAAAATATCCTGACAAACCGTCTCGACCGAACGGATGGAACCATGCCCATCGCAAGTCGGACAAACCTCGCACAGCAAATGCTCGAGACTCTCTCGAGTTCGCTTGCGCGTCATCTCGACGAGACCGAGCGGCGAGATCGGCGCCACCTGCGTTTGCGCATGATCGGACTCGAGCGCCTGCTCGAGAGCCGCCACTACCTGCGAGCGATGCGACTCATCACGCATGTCGATAAAGTCGATGATGATGATGCCGCCCAAGTTACGTAAGCGCAGCTGACGCGCGATCGCAACGGACGCCTCGAGATTGGTACGAAAGATCGTATCTTCGAGATTGCGATGACCGACAAAACCGCCGGTATTCACATCGATCGTCGTCATCGATTCGGTTTGATCGATGACGAGGTAGCCACCGGATTTCAGCGGCACTTTGCGCTCGAGCGCGCGATTGATCTCTTCTTCGATACCGTGCAGATCGAAAATCGGACGTGGACCTGCATGCCACTCGAGACGCAGCGCGCCAGATGGCACAAAGTCGGTGACGAATTGACGTAAACGGCTGAGCTCATCGGCATCGTCGACCAGAACTCGCTCGACGCTACGTCCGAGTTCGTCGCGCAGCACTCGCAGTGCCAATGGCAACTCCTCGTGCACGAGCTCCCCGGGCGAGGCGCGCAAGCCGCGCTCGCGCACGTGCAACCAAAGCCGCTCGAGGTATGCGAGATCGGCCGCCAAACGCTCGGGCTGCACACCTTCGGCGGCGGTACGCACGATGTAACCACCGGGGTGATCGTCGCCAACCAGCGCCTGCATCGCATCTCTTAATCTTTGACGCTCGGACTCATCTTCGATCCGAGCGGAGATGCCTATCCCGCGACCTCGCGGCATGAAGACGACATATCTCGAAGGCAAAGAAATGAACGTGGTCAGTCGCGCACCCTTGGCACCCATCGGATCTTTGACGACCTGGACGATGAGATCATCACCGGGATTGATGAGCCGACGGATGTCGATATCCTCATCGCGCGATGCGGCGGTGAGCCCGGCGGGCCCGCCGGAAGCGGCGGTCGCAGCGACTCGCTGCGCAT
>JACCEC010854504.1_pt1 | contig 10888 bp, 10 predicted proteins | sample 7450121 | NCBI WGS metagenome assembly JACCEC01 (sample SAMN15323455, study PRJNA562643) | freshwater metagenome | isolation source: river surface water | place: USA:Blue River Watershed | collected 2017-08-18 | reverse complement strand
GTTCGATCAGCGCGGGGTCGCCGAAAGCTCCGGCCCACTTCGCGTCCGCGGCGGCTCCGGCCTGCGAGAAAGCAGCGGCCGCGGCCGGCGTCGCGGGCTTCGCGGCGGGATCGTGCGCGCAGCCCGCGAGGGCGAGCGCGGCGAGCAGGAAGGTCTTATTTGCCCGGCGCATCTTGGGAGGAAGCGTCGATGTAGACGTCCATCTGCTGGCCGACGAAGAGGGCGCGGCCCGCGGGGCGGTCGAACTGGTAGATCACCTGGAGCACGCGCGTGTCGACGCGTTCGATGCTGGCGCCGGTGAGCGAGGTCTTCGGGATGACGAACGGCTCGATGCGGACGAACTTGAGGGCGATGGAGCGGTCCTTGCCGCCGGCGAGGGAGCTCTCGCCCTTGAGGTATCCCTTGGCGGGCAGGCCGTCGCGCATCCGCGTGGCGAGCTGCTCGTCGACGTCGCAGCGGATCTGCAGGCGGGTGATGTCGCCGAGGACGACCGGAGCCTTGGCGCCGGAAGCGACGAACTCGCCGGCGCGGACGCCGACCTGGAGCACCGTGGCGTCGATGGGCGAACGGAGGACGAGGCGGTCGAGGAGCACGGCGGTCTGGTCGAGCTGCGCGCGGGCGAGCGCGAGCTTGGCCTGCGCTTCCTTGGCGGCCATCTGGTAGGAAAGAAGGTCGGCGGCCGAGACGGCGCCGCTGTCCTTGATGCCGGTCCAGCGACGGGCGGCGTCGGCGGCGCGTTCGGCGGTGGCGGCCGCGGCGTCGACGGCGGCCTTCTGGACGGCGTGCTGCGCGCGGAGGTCGCGGTCATCGAGCGTGAGGATCGGATCGCCGGCCTTCACCTTGTCCCAGACCTTCACGTGGACCTTGGCGACCGTGCCGGAAGTCGGGGAACCGAGGAGCGTGTTCTCGGCGACGGCCTCGACGAGGCCGGCCGCGGCGATGAGCCCGTCCTTGTCGCGGGTGGCCGGCTCATAAGGCGGCGGCTTGATCGGCGTCTCGGTGGCCGTGCCGCGGGTGAGCTGCAACGCGGCGCCGGCGCCGGCGAGGGCGAGGGCGAAGAGCAGGATGCGTTTCTTGAACATAAGAGGTGTCAGAGATGGGTGGTATCGAGGAGCTTCGGGTCGTCGACGACGCGGCTGATGCGGCCGTCTTCCATCTCCGCGATGCGGTCGGCGAAACGGAAGATGCGGTGGTCGTGCGTCACCACGACCACGCAGCGCTCAGGGGAGCGGGAGAGGTCGCGGACCATCTGCATGATCTGCGCGCCGGTGTCCTTATCGAGCGCCGAGGTCGGCTCGTCGCAGATGAGGAGCGGCGGTTCGTGCACGAGGGCGCGGGCGATGGCCACGCGCTGCTGCTGGCCGCCCGAGAGCGCGTTGGGGCGGCCTTCCTCGCGGCCCTTGAGGCCGACCTTCTCGATGATCGCGAGCGCCCGCTCGTGGGCTTCGTCGAAGGAGCGTCCCTGGATGAGGAGCGGCACCATCACGTTCTCGGCGACGGTGAGAGTCGGGATGAGGTTGAAGGACTGGAAGACGAAGCCGAGGTTCTTGCGGCGGAAGGTCGTGAGCGCCTCCTGGCCGAGACCGTCGAGCCGCTGGCCGAAGACCTCGACCGCGCCGGCCTGAGGCGTCAGCGTGCCGGCGATGACGGAGAGCAACGTGGTCTTCCCGCAACCGGAAGGTCCGACCAGCATGATGAGCTCGCCGCGGCGGGCTTCGAAGTCGGCCTGCTTGAGGGCGACGACGCGGTTCTCCGGCGTGCCGAAGAACATGTCGACGCCGGTGGCGCGGACGGCGACGGTGTGGGCGAGGTGGCTCATCCGCGGAAGACGGAAGCGGCGTCGACGCGCGACACCTTGACGATGCCGATCACGGCGGAGACGAAGCTGATGCCCAGCACGAGGGCGAACGTCGCCCAGAGGATCTGCGGGTACATCACGAAGGGAGGCATGCCTTTCTCGATCATCACGCGGCCGATGGCCTGCGCCATGCCCGCGCCGAGGCCGAAGCCGATGAGACCGGCGGTGAACGCCTGCACGAAGAGCATGCGGGCGATGACGCCCATGCCGGCGCCCATGGCCTTGATGGCGGCGAAATACTTCAGGTTCTCGAGGACGAACGAATAGAACGTCTGGCCGGAGATCGCGATGCCCACGAACAGGCCGAGGAGCACCGCGGTGCCGAAGGAGAAGGGGATGCCCGTGTTGGTCCAGAACCACCAGAAGGTGTTGCGCGCCAGGCTGCGCTCACCCCAGTTCCAGATGACCGTGTCGGAAGTCCACGCCTTCAGGCCCGTGTCGCGCTCGATGCGGTCGCAGAGCTCGGCGGGGGCCACGCCTTTCTGGGGCTCGACGAGCATGAAGCTCAGCGTGCGGCGCGCGCCGAGCGTGTAACCCTTCGCGCGATCGTAGGTGGTGTAGACGAAAGGTCCGCCGGTGAAGGCGCGCTTGACCCGGCAGATGCCGACGATGCGGGCTTGGATGTCGTTGATCTCGAACGTGTCGCCGACCCGGAGCGGCGTGTTGCGCGGCTTGCCGTCGGGACCGACGCCCATGCGGCCCATCAGCGCGGCGCCCCACTCGTCGACGATGACGGTGTCGGGAAGGCGGAGGTCTTCGATACGGCCCTGCGAGAGCACCGCGGGAGCGCCGGCGAAGGTGTCCGCGTCGATGCCGACGAGGGTGATCAGCTTGAAGTTGCCGTCCTGCATGCGCGCCTGGACGAAGGACGTATGCAGCGGGGCGGCCCAGGCGACGCCGTCGACGGAGCGGACGCGACCGAGGTCGGTGTCACGGAGGGGCTTGGCGTCGTTGACCTGCTCGACCATCGGATCGCTGACCCAGACCTGGGCGCGGATGTTGACCATCGGCGTGTAGGTCCAGCTCATGATGCCGAAGAAGACCGAGCTCTGCTGGGCCATCAGCAGGGCCGAGAACGCCAGGCCGCACAGGAGCATCGCCAGCTTGGCGCGGTCTCCGAAGAGCATGTTGAGGGCGAGGCGATACATCGGAGACGGGCGAGGAGGAGTCTCGCCCCAACAAGCCGTGCGTCAACGGGAAGTCAAACGGCCCGGACGATGTCCGGGCCGTCGTGACCGAAACGTGACCTAGGCCCTTACTGGGCAACCGGAGCGGTGGCGCCGACCTTGAACATCAGCGTGCTCTTGAAGAAGTCCGGGCCCCAGGAAGCGTTGACGGACCAGGCGGCGACGAGCAGGACGAGGGCGATCGAGAAGCAGCGGACGACCTTGGCCTTGTCTTCGCTCTTGGCGGAGGCGTGCAGGAGACCGACGGCGCCGAGGGCGAAGATCGGGTGGAACCAAGAGATCGGCTTGGCGGTGTAGAATAGCGCGACGATGCCCACGACGAGGTTGATGTCGACGAGCACGGCGACGATGCGCTGGAGGACCGGCTTCGGGCCCTTCGTGAGCGCCACGACGATGACGGCCAGGATCAGGACGAGGAGCAGGGAGCCGTAGTGCTTATGGGCGATGAGGAGCGGAGACATGCCGACACCTTGGGGCCTGCCCTGCCCGATTCAAGCCCTCCCGCAGGTTTTCAGCGGTCTTCGGGATAAAGATACCGGAAGAACCAGGCGGCCAGCGCCGCTCCGAGGAACTGGACGGCGATGTCGGCGGCGACGCGGGGGGCGATCTTGGCGAGGTAGATGGTCTCGGTGACGAAGGCCTTGGCTCCTTCGATGCCTTCCGCCAAGGCGGCGCATGTTCCGAAGATGGCGGACGTGAGACCGACCGCCGGATTCATGGCCGGACTGTGGTCGCTGAAGACCCCTTGCAGGCCGAAAGCAGCCAAGGCGAGGGCGAGGGCGAAGTAGCTGTTGCCGGCGGTCAGGCGGGAGGTTCCCACGAGGAGGAAGACAAAAGCCAGGAGAAACGTGCCGAGGAGTTCCGCGCTCCCATCCGCCACATAGCCCTCGAAGAGCGGGGCGCCCAAGGCATCGACGGCGCCCTTCGCGCGCTCGGGGTCGTGACCGAGCATCGCTCCGGCGACCAAGGCGGCCGTGAGCGCCGCGAGCAGCTGGACGCCGATGGTGGCGGCAAGCGAGCGGGTGGTGATCCGGCCGCGCAGGCGGAAGGCGAGCGAAAGCGCGGGGTTATACTGCATGAGGCCGACCGGAGCGCCCATGTAGTAAAGAGCGCAGAGCAGGGCCGCGATCGGCAGCGCGCCGGCGCTCGTCATCGAAGCCAGGCAAAGGAAGAAGGTTCCGACGGCCTCGAGGAGGAGCTTGTTCCGCATCGTCTTAATGTCCGCGTTACGCGACAGGGCTCAAGCGCGGAGTCCTCAGCGGGCGCCGCCGGCGGTCAGCCAGCTTTCGCTGAAGGCGGCCATCTCGTCGAACCGGGGGAAGCGCCGGGTCTTGTAGCGCATCTCGCGGGAGGCCTCTTCCTGCGCCGCGAAGAGCGAGGTGAGCGTCGCGTGCAGGGGCGTCTTGTTGTTCTTGTGATCGACCAGCCAGAAGCCGACCTGTTCGCCGTCGACGACCTCGTTGTTGTAATACTGCCAGAAGAGCACCAAGGCCGGTTTCCAGGACAGGAACTTCACGAGGATCTCGCGGTTGCGTTTCTCGTGCGCGACGCCGTCGCCGCCGCAGGCCTTCCAGGAAAGCCCGCATTCGCCGATGAAGACGCGCTTCGCGGGCAGGCCGGCCTTGGGCGGCAGCTGCGCGTTGACGTAGTCCAAGGTGGCCCGCACCTCCTCGGCCGGCAGCATCTGGCAGTCGTAGGCGGAGTAGGAGACGAAATCGACGGCGATCTTCGGGAGCACCGCGTTCACCATGCGCTGGCGTCCGTCCTTCATCGCGTCGCGGACGCGGTTCACTTCGGCGTAAGTGTAGACGCGGCACTTGCTGTAGGGCACCTCGGAACGCGCGTCGTCGACGGCCTTCTGGCGGATCGCGAACCACTCGATCATCGCGGCGATGCGCTCGGGGGGCGCGTCCTTCTTCACGTCCTTGCCCGGGAGCAGGTACCAGTCGCCTTCCCAGTGTCCGAGGAAGAACGTCTTGCCAGTGGCGTCGTAGCGCGTGAGCAGGTCCTTCGTGAAGAGATACGTCGCGTTGTATTCGCGGCGGCGGAGCTCCGGCGTGATGCCTTTCGTCCAGGCGTCGTTCGAGCGATACCACACGACGTAGTGCGTGAACGGCATCGCGATGTAAGGCGTCAGCTGCCCGCCGGAGACCGCGTCGATCTTGAGGATGCGCGAGCCCATCGCGGAGATGCCCTTGGCGGCTTCGAGGATCGCCGGATCCTTGGTGAACTTATACGCCGGTCCGAAGACCTGGGTGCCGACGACCTGCGGGAAAGCGTCGGGCATGGTCGGCACCGCAGGCAGCGGCGTCATCTCGAGCTGCTGCGTCGGACGGTTCTTCTGCGCGAACACGGCGGACGGAAACAGCAGGAAGACTCCCAGAAGGAGGCGGAGGATTGGACTCATGGGGCGGACCTCAGGGCGAGGGACTTGAATTGTCCTTCTTCGGTTCCCTTCCTTCAAGCCCGTTCCCACCCACACCATGAACACCACCCAAGCCACCCTCGCCGCCGTGCTCCTCGCCGTCGGCGTCCACACGCACCTCGTCGCCGCCCCCGCCAAGGAATCCGGCGCCGCCTCCGATCCGGACCACGCGCGGCTCGTCGCCGCCCGCAAGGCGGCCCTGGAGCTGCCGGAAATCGCCTCGGCCGAACAGCAGGCCAAGGCCGACCGCGCCCTCACGACGAAGGCCTACGCCGAATACAAGATGGCCCGCAAGCGGTCCAATGAGTCGGAAGCGGCCTACCGCAAGGCCTACGACGCCGCGCTGGGCAAGATCGACCCCGCCGCGCCGGCCCTGCAGGAGAAGGAACGCGCGACCTTCCGCGAGCGCATGCTCAAGGCGCGCACCGCCCGGAAGAGCGGGACGAAGAAGCCGGACGTGAAGGACGACGAAGCCGACGATGAGCCGGCGAACGACGAGAAGCACGACGAGTGACCTGGTCGCGGCCCGCCGAAAGGCGGGTCGCTTATTTGGGGAGGGCGGCGACGAACGCGGCCCAGATCTCTTCGATCGGCTCGAGGCCGACGGAGAGGCGCAGGAGATCCGGATCGAGTCCGGCGGCGCGCAGGCCCGCCCTGCCCTGCTCGGTCGTGACTTCATCGAAGTGCGCGAGCCAGAGGAACGGCGCGGCCAGGGTGTAACGCAGGCCGAAGCTCGGTCCCTTGCCGACGGCGAGACGATCGTAGACCGTCCGCATGTCGCCGCGGAGCTCGATCGTGATGAGGGCGCCGGCGCCGGCCCCCGCGCGACGGACACGCCGGTAATTCTCGGCGGTCGGTCCTTGGTCGGCGGTGCGCACGCGCGCCACCGCCGGATGCGCGGCGAGCCGACGCGCGAGTTCGGCGGCGTTGGCGGAGAGACGGCGCGTGACCTCCTCCATGCGGCCGATCTGCGCGGCGAGCGCGCGAAGGTCGAGCGGGTGGAGCGGGGCGAGCCGGGCGCGGGCCGCGGCGAGCATCGCGGCGGCGTCCGGACGCTTCGGGTCGATGGCGAGCACGCCGGCCATCACGTCGCCTTCGGAGCCGGCGTATTTCGTGAGGCTCGAGACAAGCACGTCGGCATAAGGAATGACGTCGACCGAGGCGAGGCCGACGCTGCTCGGATCAAGCAGCAGCTTCGCGCCGTGCTTGTCGCAGAGCGCACGGAGCGCGGGGAGGTCGGCGGTCTCGAGCTGGGGGTTGTTCGGGATCTCGGTGAGGACGCCCGCGATGGCGCCGGTCGCGAGAAGGCGCTCGACCGAAGCGAGGTCGCGCACGTCGGCCACGAAATGGTGGCGGGCGTCGCGGGCCTTCTCGAAGAGACGCGTGGAATCGACGTAGAGCCAGCCGAGCTGGATCCAGGCGGTGCGTCCGCGCGGACGCTGGACGGATTCGACGGCGGCGAGGCCGGCGTCGACCGCGTTCATGCCGGCGGCGGCGATGAGGATGTCCGACGAAGGCACGCCTGCGAGATACGACGCGAGGGTCGCGCGGATCGTCGCGGCGGCGGCGGCGCCGTCGACAGGCGCATCGCCGGCGAGCCAGGCTTCGGCCTGGCGCGACGAGATGAGCGTGCCGGTATGCTGCACCATCTTCGCGAGGCGGAGCGCGGCGTCGCCGGCGGGCGTCACGGCCAGCCACCAGTCGCCGACGGCGTCGAGCGAAGTCAGCTCCGCGCCGACATGGGCGGCGAGACGGCGGGCGCTCGCCTCGGAGACGAGCGGGAAGAGTTCGCCGGAACGACCGAGGCGACGGGCGGCCTCCTGCGCGGCGCGCGCGACGAGCGCGTTGCGGACGAATCGCGGGTAGCCGGAGCGGAGCAGCTTCCAGACGCGCGCCTCCTTGCGCTCGTAGCTCTCGACGTCGGCGAGCGTCGGCAGACAGACGACCGTCGCATGCGGGGAGTCCGGCAGCGTGGCGCCCAGCGCTGGGGATAGGAGCGGCACGTTCAGAGACCTTCGGCGACGACCTCGTTCTGGAAGATCTGCTCGAGGGGCTGGCGGCGACGGATGAGCGAGACGCGTCCGTCGCGACGAAGGAGGACTTCCGGGGCCTCGGGGAACGAGTTGTAATTCTTGGTGCTCATCCCGGCGCAGTAGGCTCCGGCTCCGCCGATGACGCAGAGATCGCCGGCCGCGGCCGCGGGCAGGCGGCGCGTGGCGAGGGTCTCGGGTTCGCCCGGCGCGCAGCTGATGAGGTCGCCGGATTCGCAGCAATGCCCGACGATGACGTAGTCGCGCTCGCCGGCGGAAGGCTTCGCGGGATAGAGATGCACCGGATGCTGGGAACCGTAGAGAGACGGACGCAGGATCTCGGTCATGCCCGAATCGAGCTTCAGGAATTCACGGACTCCGGTGGAGACGACGTCCTGCACGCGCGCGAGCACGGCGCCGGCGTTGGCGACGAGGAACGTGCCGGGCTCGATCTCAAGACGGAGCTTGCGGCCGTCGGCGGCGGCGAACTTTTCGAAGGCGACCTTCACGGGCGCGCCGACGACCTGCGGGTCGGTGCCCTTCTCCGTGGCCACGCGCGCGACCTTGTAGCCGCCGCCGAGGTTGAGGATGTGGACGGTCGGGAAGCGTGCGACGAGCGCGAGGCTGGCGGCGGAGACCTCCTGCCAGACCACGGGGTCGCTGCCGGAACCGATGTGCGTGTGGATGCGGACGACCTTGAGGCCGTGCTTCTTCACGATGGCCTGGGCCTGGTCGGCCCACTCGTGCCAGATGCCGAAGGAGGAATCCGGGCCGCCGACGTTCGTCTTGCCCGTGCCGCCCGATCCGCGACCGGGATTGAAGCGCAGGCCGACCTCGTGACCCGGAAGCGCCTGGCCGATCCGCTCGAGCTGGAGGAGGGAGCAGGCGTTGACGTGCACTCCTTTAGTAAGGAGCTCGGCGAAATCCTCCGGCAGCTCCTGGGAGGAAAGCGAGATACGGTCGGCCGGGACGCCGGCGTGGAGGGCGCGGCGGACTTCCCAGCCCGAGCTGGCGTCGAAATGCAGACCCTTGTTGGCGAAGATCTTGAGGATCGACGCGTTCGGGCAGGCCTTCATCGCGAAACGAACGGTCAGACCGAAGGCGTTCGGGAACGCCAGCATGGCGTCGGCCTGGGCCTCGAGGGTGGCCTGGTCGTAGACATAGCAGGGGGTGCCATGGGCCGCCGCGATCTGGCGGGCGGGTTCAGGAAGAAGGAAGCGGTGATTTTCCACGGGAGTGTCTCGGGCGGACTTTGGCAGGCCCGCCCTTCCCTTCCAGCCTTTTTGCGGACGTATGACACCGCTTGCCTCCCCTCCCCTCGCCCCTTGGGATGAGCTCGGCTCACGCCATCCCATGTCCGCCTCCGAGACCATCGTCGCCGCCGCGACCCCCGCGGGTCGTTCCGCGCTGGCCATCGTGCGCGTCGACGGACCGTTGGCGTCCGCGATCGCGAGCGCCGCCCTCGGCCGGAAGACCCCGCTCCCGGAGAAGACCTCGACGCTCGGCATCTGGCGCGACGGAAGCGGCGCGCCCATCGACCAGGTCGTGGCCGTGCTCTGGCATGCCGGACGTTCCTTCACGGGCAACGACTCGCTCGAGATAACGTGCCACGGCAACCCGCTGCTCGTGCGCCGCATCACCGAGGACTGCCTCGCGCGCGGCGGCCGTCTCGCCGAACCGGGCGAGTTCACGCGCCGCTCCTACCTCGCCGGACGCATCGACCTCACGCAGGCCGAAGCCGTCGCGGACCTGATCCACGCCAGCTCCGAGCGCGCGCTCGCCTCGGCGCGCCGCATGCTCGCCGGCGAACTCGGCCGGCACGTCGCGCGATGGACCGACCGCGCCCTGCAGGTGCTCGCCGAGCTCGAGGCGCACATCGATTTCCCCGAAGAAGACCTGCCGCCTGAGGACCCGCGCGGACCCGCGGCCCGCTTGGCCGGAATCGCGTCAGAACTTTCCGCATACGCCCGCACGGCGAAGCACGACGGAGCCCTGCGCGCAGGCCTGCGCGTGGCCGTCGTCGGCGCGCCGAACGCGGGCAAGTCGAGCCTCCTCAACGTGCTCGCCGGCGCCGAACGCGCGATCGTGAGCCCCGAGGCCGGCACGACGCGCGACTACCTCGAAGCGCCCGTCGCAGGCCTGCCGCTCGCCGTCACCGCGATCGACACCGCGGGACTCCGCGACGGCGGCTCGACGCTCGAGAACCTCGGCATGACGCGCTCGCTCGAGCAGGCGCGCGGCGCGCACCTGCTGCTCCTCGTGGTCGACGCTTCGGCCGAGCCACCTGCCCTGCCCGCGGAACTCGTCGCGCTGCTGGACCCCGCGCGCTCGCTCGTCGTCGCGAACAAATCCGACCTCCCCGCGCACCCCGCGCAGAAAGATTTCCTGCCGCAGCTCACGAAGCTATCGGCCTGCCTCCTCGACGGCCGCGACGCCGAGACCCTGCGCGCGAAGCTCGGCGAATTCCTGGTCGCCCGGGAGATCGCCCCCGGCGCCGAGGAACTCGTCGTCTCCGTCCGTCACGCCGAGGCCATGGCCCGGGCGGCGGTCGCCCTGACCGAGGCCGTCGGCCACCTGAAGGCCCCCATCCAGACGGAACTGGCGGCCGCCCAGGCCCGGGCCGCCCTGGACGCCCTGGGGGAGATCGTCGGACGCATCGATAATGAGCGTATGCTGGACAAGCTCTTTGCTTCCTTCTGCATAGGTAAGTGATTCCCTCCGGTGAGGGAGCGCCTATGCGACCTCACAAACAAATCCGCCTCGGGCCCGACCGCCCCTATGACGTCATCGTCTGCGGGGCCGGCCATGCCGGCGTGGAAGCCGCCCTGGCCGCCGCCCGCATGGGGGTCGATGTCCTGCTGCTGACCGGCAACGTGGACACCATCGCCCAGATGAGCTGCAACCCCGCCATCGGGGGCCAGGCCAAGGGCCACATCGTCCGCGAGATCGACGCCCTGGGGGGCGAGATGGGCCTGACGGCCGACGTCACCGGCATCCAGTTCCGCCTCCTCAACTCGTCCAAGGGCCCGGCCGTCCAGGCCCCCCGCGCCCAATGTGATAAGAAGGCCTACCAGTTCCGGATGAAGCACCTCTGCGAACTCCAGGCCGGCCTGACGATCTTCCAGGCCCAGGTCACCGGACTCATCTTCAAGGCCGGCGCCGTCGTCGGCGTGCAGACCAACTTGGACCTCGATTTCCACGGCAAGACCGTGGTCGTCACCACAGGGACTTTCTTGCGCGGCCTGATGCACATCGGGGCGAACAAAACCGAAGGGGGTCGGCTGGGTGATTTTAGTGCTAAGTCCTTGTCTAGCAGTTTCTTAGAGGCTGGAATCGAGCTCCAAAGACTCAAGACTGGCACCCCTCCGCGCATCCTCGGATCGTCCAT
>JACCEC010670250.1_pt1 | contig 10889 bp, 8 predicted proteins | sample 7450121 | NCBI WGS metagenome assembly JACCEC01 (sample SAMN15323455, study PRJNA562643) | freshwater metagenome | isolation source: river surface water | place: USA:Blue River Watershed | collected 2017-08-18 | reverse complement strand
GCCCGGATAGCCTGTTTAGTTTGCTGGTCAAGATATTCACCAGGATAAATAACTTCAAATCGCAGAATAATGTCACCTTTTTGCGGGGTATTAGGCCGCGGTTGGTAAACCGGCAAACCCTCACCTTTCACAACTAGGCTATCACCCGGTTTAATAATTCGGTCCCATTTAACTTCTAGGATACGGTCATCTAAATGACGAACACCGAAGTGCACACCACATAGACTCTCCACTAGGGAAATAGGTTTCTTAATTACCAAGTTATGGCCTTCGCGTTTGAAGATACATCCCGCCGGCGTAGTAACTTTAACTATGAAAACTAAGTCACCAACAAACCCATAATCCGGTGCCCAATCACTTTCACCCTTCACTACTATCGGGAACCCATCAATTGCACCGGCCGGGATATCTACAGTGTATTTCTTTGCAACTTGGACGGATTTACGGCCGGTGCATTTTTGACATTCACTACCTGTCTTAATTGATTTCCCACGGCCTTGGCATTTACGACATGTGCTTTGAAGTTGTTGAACCCCAAATGGTGTGCGTTGAACCTGGATAGTAATACCCTGACCATTGCAGGGTGGACACTTAATAATATCATCTTGTGATTTGCAACCACGGCCATCACAATCCGGGCATTTTTCAGCGCGTTGAACATTAAGTTCTTGTTTGCCTCCTTTATAACATGTAGTAATATCAACATTAATCGGGATTTCCTTTTGTGGTGACGCCTGATGTGCTTTGTTCTCGGGATTTCCACCACCACCGAAGAAGGAAAAGCCACCCGGGCCACCACCTCCGCCACCAAAAAATCTAGAAAATATATCACTGGGGTCAAATCCAGGACCGCCAGGGGCATCAGCACCTTCAAGACCTTCCTCGCCTGCATGGTCATAAATTTGACGTTTTCTAGCATCACTTAATACGTTATAAGCTTTGTTGATTTCCTGGAATTTCTGATTTGCCTCTTCCTGATTATCACGGTTACGGTCAGGATGCCATTTTAGCGCTAACTTACGGTATGCTTTGCGAATGGTCTCATCATCAGCAGTTTGGGGCACACCTAATATTTCATAGAAAGTTTTCTTGGTAGTTTTGGTTTTATCTGACATTTGGATTATTCTATAGTAGTTTAAGATTACTGATGAATAAACTAGCTAGTTTTAAACCAATTATTTACTAAAAATGCCAAAAAAAAGCTATTTCATAACAAAAATGGGAAAAATTGTTTTAAAAATCATATATAATCTATAATATCTATCATCTATTAATAACCCCATCCAAATAACTAATATGCCTACAAACGTATATTCTCACATCGATCTTGCCTGCAGTCAGGGAAGGAAGCGTGATAATATAACTAAGTTGCGGTCAGATACCCCTCGTCGCATTGAACGTGGCTTCAAGCCATCTTCTGCTACGGCGCGGCCACCTGCTTCTATGGCTGAAATCATCCGATTTGCAACAATGATGGGTGTTATTAATTAAATAAAAGGGGGCGATGTGGTTGGCGCAAGCTAATCTTCCGTTCCTGTAGGCCTGCGGCCTGCATTTTTTTACAAATCGATGCATCCGCGTCATGCTGTGTTTTACTGCTAGAAATATATTTTCCACTTAAATGTTAATATATACTAGTATTAATAAATACATACCAACCTATAACGTAATGCAATCTAATACAAAAATACATACTATTGGTGATAGCCATAGTTATTTCGGGTGGGATAATATTCCAAATGTTGTGAATCATTATCTTAGTGGCCGACTATGTTATAGTGTAGGTCGTGATGGGTTAGATTTATGTGCACCCGGGTATAATATCAATTCAGGTGATACATTAGTTTTTTGTTTTGGCGAGATAGATTGCAGATGTCATGTAAATAAACATATCAGTCCTGATATCACATATATGGCAGTAATTGATAATATAGTTACTAAATACTTTGAACAAATAAAAAAATCAGTTGATAAACTAAATGAAACAAATGGTGTAAATGGGCTACATGTATATATATATAATGTTGTTCCACCTGTTAGAAAAGCTACTACATGTGAAAATAAAAGTTACCCATTTCTAGGCTCAGATGATGATCGAAAGAATTATACACTATACTTCAATACCCGACTCAAAGAATTATGTAATAAGTATGAATTCACTTTCTTTGATGTATACGACAAATATACATGTGCCGATGGATTTATTAAACGTGAATTGAGCGATGGCCATGTTCATATAAAAAATGGTGTTTATATACGCGAATTTGTAGATAATAGTATATTATCTATAAAAAGCGATAACCCCCACGCGAATTTGTAGATAATAGTATATTATCTATAAAAAGCGGTAAACCCCACGCGAATTTGTAGATAATAACATACACAATTAAACTAAACATTTAATCATGATAATAAGAACTAATCATAAAATTACCATCAGCAATCTTCCTTGATGGAATATATCCTTTTTTATTTTTTTCAATTAGTTTTCTAAGATTATCTCCAGATTTATTAATCAGTGTTAAGTCATAAACATCAATATTAGCTTTTTCAGTGCAAGTTGTAAATACTGGTTTAGCAAAAACTTCATCTGGAAAGGGTGTGGTCGTAAAGTGATCACGTAATACAGCTTGTTCCAGACCAGATAGTTCTAGGATATACGGATTATCATTGATATTAATTTTAATGTGCATACGAACTAATTCACGGCAATTCAGAATACTAGGGATATTATTAGAAATAGCCTTGCGTGAAAAATCAATATATTTCAAACCCTGGTTATTCTGGAATAGTTCATCTGGAATATGACATTCTTGTTCAGGAATAATTTGAATATCAATAAGTGATGTCATATTAGCCAGAAATTGCACTATTTCCTGAATCCTGGTGTCATATTTCTTAATCTTAGAAGCGCCCCATGTTAGCCGGAATGTATTCAAGTTTTGTAGCGTATCTAGGTTATCAACAGGTAAGAATACATTTGTTGTAATGAGGGTTTCTAGATTGGGGAACATAAGCCAGATATTTTCGGGCAAAACACCGGGACGATTACTAAACTTGGTTCGGGCATCAAGATTTAAATGTTTGATTGAACCTAGTGGTTTGGTAATTTTCCATTCATTTAGTGGACAATCAATAACTAGGGTTATCGAATTAATAGTATCATATAGGCCTATCATATGTTGCAATTTATCGAACCTAGATGTTGGAACCTCACAATGGGTATATTGAGTATCAAAACGGATGCATTTTGCGCCAGAAGAAGTTGTGCTACTTAGTTTGATATAAGACATTGTAATTTATATTTGTTCAAATTCGAATGATGTATGATAATTTCGATTAAGTTAGTGTCATATAACATAAAATACACAAAAAACAATTTTTCTTGTATTTTTTTGTTTTTTTAGTCCTAGCATAGCTTTCTATTCTAGGTTTGTAAATTAATTGTCAATTTTACCAATGGGGAAGAGGTCCCACCATAAAATTATTGCCAGCAATTGTTCGCGGTGAATGTGCAACATTTTTATTTTGTCTGGCGTGAGCTAAATAATTTGGCCCACTAGCATTAATACGTTGGACATTCTCGTAGACTACTTGAAGCAAACTACTTATTTTAGCAGTTGTGAATACTGGCTTCGCGAATATTTCATCAGGTATCGGCTCGTCATTATCGTGGTCTATTATATAAACTTGGTCTAGACCCGATATTTCTAGGATATATGGGTTTGCCAATATATCAATCTTGATACCCATCCAGCACAATTCCCGGCAATTTGCGATACTAGGAATATTATCACACACGACTTTTCTGTCAAAATCAATATATTTCAGCCCGGAGTTATTCTGGAATAGTTCATCCGGGATTTGGCACGGATGTTCAGATATTATTTGTAGGTCAATCAGTGTTGTCATATTAGCCAGAATTTGCACAATTTCTTGGATTTTAGTGTTGTATTTCTTAATCTTGGATGCTCCATGAATAAGTCGGAAGGTATTCAAGTTTTGCAGCGTATCTAGGTTATCAACAGGTAAGAATACATTTGTTGTAATCAGGGTTTCTAGATTGGGGAACATAAGCCAGATATTTTCAGGTAGCACACCCGGGCGGTCACAAAATTTAGTGCGCGCATCCAGGTATAAATGTTTAATTCTGTCCAACGGCCGGGTGATTTTCCAATCACTTAGTGGGCAATCGACAACTAGGACTAGGGCATTTATATCTTCATATAGTGCTAGGATATGCTCGAGTTTGGCAATTTTGGATGTCGCAATTTGGCATTTAGTAAAAGCAGTATCAAACCAAATACATTTACCAGTATTTTCATTACCCATACTAAGTTTTACATACGATGAACAAGCAGATGATGATGCCATTTTGTAGTTGTGTGTATCAAGTAATATTAGTTTATTGAAATCCAGAATCAAAAATAAACAAAAACAATTTTTACAAACCTAGCACAGCTTCCTAGCGCCAAAGTCCAAACAGTTTTTAAGACTACGGAATATCAAACTGGGGTTAGCCCTTTTGCAGCCAATTCCTTGACAACAGCTGGCCGGTTCCTAATCTGTTCGTCCCCTGCGAACCGATAGTCAGGAGACAACATACTGCCACCCCCAACAGTTTGGTTTTCCTGGTCGGCACAACAATCAAACCGGGGAAGTCCTGTAAGTGGGTCATGCGGACAATTATAACATTCAGTTTTGGGAATCCCGGCTTTGTGATATTTCTTGAATCCGACTTGATATTGGTCAAGACCGGCAGGCAATTGGCATCGGCCATCTGGTTGACAGCCACCGAATGAATTGGTGTAATTCTTATTAGCACGCCAAAAAGGGCATTCATCATCAGATTTACATTTGTTATCCCAAACACCCACCATTCCTGTAGCGGGGTCAGCAGATTGGCATGCAATTGGGCTCACACCTCTGACTGCATCTTCTCGGATAGTCCCGTCTTTGCTAACCGTGAAACACTTATAATCCCCATTGTAATTCAAAGGCAGATATTTACCACTAGCAGTAAGTTCATCGAGTGGGTCTTTAGTAATTCCACCTTCGCGACTGCGTTCTAAGAAGCCTAGTTGGACACCTTTACGCGCGGCTTCTAACTTGGTTTGGGCTTCCCGGAATGCTTGTTCCCGGCTTGCATCAAAATCGATTGGTGACTGTGGTTCTGCCATCGCGATGTCCATACCCGGATAGATTTCCTTGTGTGGATTATCAGTAAGAGGTGCGCCTGCTATACCACGGGCTTGTTGCTGAGCTAGGTTGTCCCCCGAATATGGCTTTGGTTGCCCGGGCATTCCCATGACCTGATTCTGGATAGTGCTACCGACCAATTCTAGGCTAGTTACCCGACCTGTATAATACATTTGTTGCTGTGAATTATTAGTAGTCGATGGATTTGTTGCTGCACTGGTCATGGGAACAGCGATTTGTGCCTGAATATTGAATGTATGGGTTTTGAATGGCCTGTGTATGACTAGGTTTACCACCATCCGCAATTCCGAATTGTCTAGTCTAGCCAAAGATAAGAATTCACTTTGTATAATCCGGAATGTCGAAAAAGGGTGTTTGGCATGGCTCTCTTTTTGTTTGAGGACTTCTAGGTTGATAGCAGTAATGATATTCATTTTGGCGGTTTCGAATAAATGTTTCAAGGCGGGGTCATTTGTAAGTTGTTGGGATGACAATCTATCGATTCGGTCCCAGCGATAGACTGGTGTTTGTGGGTTATATTCTTTACCGCCAGGTTGGTGTTCTAGGAGGAATCTGATTGGTTCGGGATCTGGGAAATTAATCGATAGCGGCATCACCCGGGAAAGCAAATCCAAAAAATAGGTGGTTGGCATTTCCTGTGTAAGTGTATCTAGGTTGGTGAGTGGTGCTTTTTCCCTGACAAATTCCGGCTTGGATGTGTCAATTGGTTGGTCATAGGCTTGTTTACGGATATCTACATCATAATACCTATGGCTACGGAGCACATCTAGGTCCACTCCATCACTAGGAGTCCTGGGATTATTTGCGGGTCTAGGGTCCGGCATTTGTATCTGCGGTCGATTATCTTGTGGTTTAGTGCTCTCCGAAGTAGTAGTTGGGTCAGTAAATGATTCCAGTCCGGACCCGGGTTCTGTTGCGGTGCTAGGATAATAACCTAGCCATTCCCGTATAGCCCAATATCCGAAAAAGAATATTAGTCCGATTGTAATAATATATTTAATAGTTGCACCGAATCTACCTTCCCGGCTTGTTACCCTAGCGTCACCGGCTCGTATACCGGATGGATATAATCCGGGTATCCCTAGGCTATTTGCTCCTGAATTCATGGTAGCAATCTTTATTTGATTGGGATATGTTTTTCTTCTAAATTCATTAGAAATTAGTAGTGAATTACTTATTCTTGTGCAGATGAAAAATAAAAAATATACCGTCCACATTGAATTTAGCCCACCCTGATGGGCTTGTAATAGAGTGGCTACGGTAAAAAATAAATTAATTTATTAAGATGGGGTTAGTTATGCCCCAGATGATTCACCTAATGAATTAAATTCATTTTCATTAGCAGTTGGTAGTGCTTGTTTGTAATATTCATAAAAATCTGCCATAAAGTTATATTTAGTTCTATCTGCATCTGTTGTCTGAAAATCAAAATTAGGTAATTCATCACTATTTTGATTATTGTCTATAAGTTCACAATACATACGTAATTTAGCATATATACTATTATAATGGTATTTTTTTTGTTCTTTGCCTTGTTCTATAAAGTAATCACGCAATATATAATACGGCACTACACTCCATCCATTATGATTAAGGTTACGCAATATATCTGTTTCATTAGGTTTAAGTTTAAGTTTGCAATCACCATTTTCACTGCTAGCTTTAATAACACCTTGTCTATCAGCATGAATCATATAATTTAACGGAATATATAATTGAGTAACTATACCCAAAAAATCTGTCAGACTTTTTATTACATGTGTAAGTCTTTGTTGAATTTTTGCATTTTCGGGATTTCCTTGTTCAGGTATAGTTTTTTTAGATCCAAAACCAAAACTCCAAGAACGTGACGGTTTTTTATTTGCTTTGTCTAGTTCAGTTAATTTTTTTTTCAAAGTTGAGAGATATTCTTCAATTTTATCAATTTGAGGTTTAATCTTATCAGCTTTGAATTTATCTATTTGTGTTTCTAAGGATTTTTCAGTATATATACATTCGCCCCCGCCGACAATACATGATTTCACATGTTTACGTGATTTGTGATGTTTTATAGTCAATTTCCGCCGTTTACTTATTTTTGTGGGTTTACTCTTAATAGTCATAGTTTATTTGTTTTATTATTATATTTTGTTTATTTTATTATATTGTTGGTATACTTTGTATATTTTGTATATTTTTATATACCGTCCACATTGAATTATAAGCCCACCTAGGGTGGGCTCGAATTCAAGTGAGACACTAGGTAAAGAGCGGACTTGCTCCGCTCGTCCCTTTCCTAGACACTCAAAACCCACCCTACGGGATGGGCTTGTAATAGAGTGGCTACGGTAGTTACTACTTCTTGTGCAAATTAATAAAATACAAAAAATATAAAATTATGCATATGAATTTGATTCATTTTGTTGTGAATATAGATATTGTCCATATATTTTTAGTAATTGCGCTAATAATCTTTTTAAATATAAAGATTTAACATCATCATTAATTTGTGGTGGCATGATTCTTTGTTTATCAATTATAGTTGCGTTAATTTGATTGTAAATTGCCGCCGATTTTGATAGTAATACTGGAGAATTAATTTTAGTAATTAATTTTTTTATAGTTGCAATAGAACATGGTTTATCAGTAAACAATTCATTAGATAATGATATATATTCTTCATTCTTATTTATATTTTCGTTCATAGTTTTCATATGTTTAAAATAATTATATGAACCATATTTCTTTTCAATTATCTTTGTTAATTTTTGTAATAATTCATTTAATAATTTTTGTATTTCATCATCAGTTAAATCTTCATTTGATGCAACTTGTAATCTTAATACTTCTTGTTCCGAGAGTGAAGAATTATTTATTGATTTATTTTCTGGAACACACTCTACATATAACATTAAGTCTTTATATAACTGTGTGCCTGATATATTACTTCTATTACTAGATATACACCGTGTATTTGTATTTATAGGGAAAGTTAGTTCTTCTCCACCATTAATTTCATCTACATAACCACATAATTTAGAATAAAAATCTACAATACAATTGTTTGATGAATTAAATTCTGTAAGTATTGTATTTATATTAGTAGATATTATAGATTTATCATGTTGAACTAATTGGTTTATCATGGTGTTAATTTGTTTTATTAAATCCCTAAATTTGGTAATAACTTCATCACAAAAACTTTCAAGTTCTGTAAACTTATCATCTGATGTTGCAGTAATATTTTCAGTTTGTTTTTTTCGCGAAAAGGAAAAAAATTTTTTAAAGAAACCAGGTTTTGCTGCTAATACTTCAGATTTTTTATTTTCATTACGTTTACCACGAATATAATTTAATATAATTTTAACTTGCTCAGTTATTTTATCATTAATGAATTTATTTAGTTGATAAATTACCTTCTGATTATATGAATAGTTTGGACCATAGTCACTATTACATATATTATTTGTTCCGCCGGCTAGTGATTGTTTTGGTTTTAACTTTAATATTTTATTTTTCTGGGTTATTGTATATTTACTAGGATTGTAAATATTGGGCCGCAACCCTGACTTTTTTGATGTCCTATTGTGTTTGCGTGCTTTCCTGATAGTTGTCCGGCTGCTATTATGCTTTTGTATACGATTTCGGATTGGCATTCTATGCTTATATTTTACAATTATGATATATATTTTATAAATTATAAAGAATTACTTGGAGTAGATTAAAAAACAAAAAACTTATTTTTCTATACGGTCGATTCGTCAGTATCGTATTTTTGACATTTGCCATACCATGAACGCTTTATACATTTCTTTTTCATAGTTTTTGCTTTTTGTGGTGTTTTAGATTCAGAAATATGTGGTTTTGTTGGCGATGTATTATGTGATGATGTTTCTAGTGATTTTTCTCTACCTAATAGATACCGATTGTATAGACTATTTGGCGAAATATATATGTAATTGTGTGGTATAGGTATAATATTTTTGACTAATTTTAATTGTGAATATAATATTGTTCCGCATATTGGATCAGATTGATCATTTATACCAATACTATTGTTACTATTACTACTGCTATTGCTTCCGCTACAAAATACAACATATGTGTCATTATCTATATATCTTATATATATTGTATATTCACCAGGGTTTAATAATTTAGCAATACTGGGATCATTAATACCAGTTAGTGATATTGGCGTATAAAGATTATCTAATTCTTTTGTTTTAGTATAAATATTTGTATATTTGTAAATTACAATATAATTATGGATAGAATCATAAACTATGTATTTATAATCTGGTGACGGTTTTTTGGCATCTCTAACTATTGGATTCAATATATACAGGTTAGATATATCTCCGATTGGCTGATTTGTTTTCCATAATCGTTTATTTTGTTTAGTATTCAGAAATAATGACATATATCCATTTTTTGTAAAAATTGCACATTTTTTATCACCTATGTTTGTAGGACATATAAGTTCATTATCTAGTAAGTAATTTATATCAATATCATGATTAAATGCGAGATATGTATTTTTTTCAATAACAAATTGTGCCTGTTTGGTATCACCACTCCCACGTTGGTTACAGGGTTTTTGGTTTTTTCTTTTCCGGTGGCTAGCGGGTTTCCGGTGGCTAGCGGGTTTCCGGTGGCTAGCGGGTTTCCGGTGGCTAGCGGGTTTCCGGTGGCTAGCTGGTTTCCGGTGGCTAGCGGGTTTCAAGGTTGGCATTTGGTTTCTAGGGATTGGGCAATCGTGGTAACTTGATGTGCTAGGTTGAGAGTAATAATTATTAATAATAAGTTGGAAAAAACCTAAATAAACATGTTCATATGTTGATTTGAATTCATGGTATTGGAATCCAGGGTATTTGAATTTCTGGAAAAATGAATAAATACAAAAAGTAGCGGGTGCCGGGTGGTAGGCAATCAGGATGACAGGAATTGTGTATCTAGGCCCGTTTCATAGTATTCGCGGCCAGATTAGTTAGTTTTTTCGGGCGGCGTTTATGTGTTGCATGCCGGCTAGCGGAGTGTAATTTCATGGTCCCACGTTTCCCGGTGGCCATCTGCATCTTGCGTTTCATGGTCCTAGAACCACCTGCCATGGATTCTTTATTGTTATTTAAGATTGTAATATCTGAAATATTTTTTTTACTATCAAAAAAAAGTCCAATCAGTTTTTTATTAAAAATTCCCTTATTAAATTTGTCATCAGTTCTATAATAAAAATAGAATGCATGTTCTCTTTTACACAAAATAAAGTCATTTACGTTCATATTTTGGCTATAATATTCACTATTTTTTAAGCCACCATTACAAAGTGGTCCTATTTTAACATAGTCTTTTTTTTCCTGATTATTTTTAATTAAATAGAAACTGAAGATTCCATTTAATTCTAACATTCCTAAATATATTTTATTATCAGCAACAGGATCAGTAAATAATTCATTTAATTGTTTTTCTATTTGATCATGTTGTGGTTTAGAAATGGGATGTTTTGTGTCTGAAATTGGATTAATTTGTGTTATTTTACTGAGAGATTTATATGCATCTAATAATAACACTTCAGAATCATCAAAATTATGTTTTAATATTGTAATATTATTTAGTGTTTTATAATATAAGGTATACATAGGACCTGTAAATCCATGCGTTAAATATGAAGATTCTAGTGGTCTATTACT
>JACCEC010847957.1_pt1 | contig 10893 bp, 8 predicted proteins | sample 7450121 | NCBI WGS metagenome assembly JACCEC01 (sample SAMN15323455, study PRJNA562643) | freshwater metagenome | isolation source: river surface water | place: USA:Blue River Watershed | collected 2017-08-18 | reverse complement strand
GGGTTTTGTACCAAAATAACCAACATCAACAATGTGGCTGCAATAATTCCGATGATTAATATCCAATTCATTGGTTTTGTTCTTTTTTAATTTGTTCGATAAGGTCTGCAAAGTAACTACTTTTTTCTGGGAATTTCAACTGCAGCTTTTCGTACGAAATAATTGCTTTTTCGAAGTGCCCTTGTTGATGGAAAATTTTGGCCAAAGTTTCGGTAACGATGCTTGGGCTAAATTGTTCGCTGCGTTTCATGGCCTTTTCTGGGGTGTAAAATTCCCGCTTGGGCCTGCTGATGCTCGGGCGTTCTTCGATGAACTTGTTGATGAGGTCTACTGTTTGGGTTTGCTGCAGTGCTCGGTCGTTTTCGGTGAGGGTGCTTCCGCTGTTGAGCCAATCAAAAAAGCTTTTTGGCGATGGGTTGGTTCCAGGTAATTCGCGGTGACCATTGTTTGTGGTGGCAACGGCGGCGAATGGATTTTCTGGGGTTGTTTGCGCTGCGATGGGTACTTCGGTTTCTGTTGCTTCGGTGGCCGATGCCAATAGACCGGAGCGCAAGAATTCCTCTAAATCATAAATCTTGGGTATGGCAATGCCCGATTTGGGTTTCTCAAAGGCGGGCGATTGAATTTCAAAGGTATCCTCCGTTACGGGGGTGAATTTGCCACTGTAGGCAATGGGTTCTGGGGTTTCGGGTGCTACCGGTTCAAAGAGGGCCGTTTCAAAAGTGAGTGGCTCAAAGTCGAAGGTGGTTCCCATGGCTTCTGCCAAGTTGTATTCCGGGATCGGTTCTGGAATCGTTGCAGAAATCGGTTCTGAGGTAGGTGCGAAAGTTGGACGACTCTCTATCGCCTCTGGATTTGCCACTTCGATTTCCTTGATCTCCGACATAGAAACGGGGATGTCTGAAGTTGATTCAACGGTTGGCTCGACGATTGTTAGCACAGCAGGAATTTCTCGCTTTGCCTCTATTTCAATCGGGGTCTCAATGGCCGTTTCTAGATGTGCCTGATCCAGCGACTGGGTTGCGTAATAAAGCCATTCTCGATTGCTGATGCGCATCGCCGCTTGGGTGATGGCTTCTTTGGTGCGAAAATCGTTTTGTGCTTGTCGGTAAATGGCCAACAACACAAAGGGGGTGCTGAACCAGGGGAAAATCTCCACCATGTTTTCCAATTCGGCGGCCGTGCTGGCGTCGATTTGAGAAGGGTTTTGAACGATATGGTTGAGTTTCTGTTGGTTCACCAGTCTAGTGCTACGGCGGCAAAGATTTGCTGCACAATTTGGGTTTGAATTTCTGTACTCAGCGATTCTTCTACGCTTTCAAAGGTAGAAGTTGCATCGAATATTTTGAAAAAGGAAAAGTCACGGGCGAAGTTTTTCTCTGGATATTTTTCGCAAGTAAATTCAACCCGTACACGAATGTTGAATTGGTTTTGGGCGGTACCGATATCGGCATTCAAGGAGGCGGGGACAATGGAATAGTCTACAATGGATCCGCCAAATTTGTAATCGCCATCGCCGTTGGTGAGTGCCAAGCGGGTTTCGGTTTGAAATTTGGATTTGAGTTTTTCGGTGAAACTCATGCTCAGTTGTGGATTTACGATGGCTGCTTCATTGGCGAAAAAGTCTACCGAGAATGTGTTGATGTCTGCCGGGATGTTCGCGCCTTTGAAATCGTAGAATTTCCAAAAGGGCTTGCAACTGGAGGCGGTGAAAACGATCAGGCAGAGCATCGCCCCAAACAGCACAACGCGGGCGCTGGGCCATTGGAAAATAAAGCTATGGGTGTTGCCAGTTCTCATTCCAATTCGTATTGTTTGATTTTACGGTACAGTGTGCGTTCCGATATGCCCAATTCATCGGCGGCTTTTTTGCGCTTGCCGTTGTTTTTAGTGAGGGCTTTTTTGATCATTTCAATTTCTTGCGCTTCCAAGCTGAGGTTGCTGCTGATGGGGTATGAAATGGCTTCTTGGAAATCGTCTTCGTCGTGGTCTTGCGCCTGTATAATGATGGGCTGGCCGCTGTTTGGGGCGCTAGAGGGCATGGTGTTCGATTCGCTGCTGTAGTTGGATGGTTGCGAAAAGCTGGGTGTCATTGGGACCGCGTTGTTTGGGGTGACGCTCAAGCTGGTTCCCATGGAATTGGGCATGTTGCTGCTCATGGCACTGGCGGTGGCTGCTGCGGCACGTGCATCGAGGTTGCCTTCCAATAGTCCAAAAACCACTTTTTTAAGATCGTTCACATCGCGCTTCATATCGATCAAAACCTTGTAAAAAATGTCTCTTTCGCTCATGCCTTCGGTGCCGTCCATTTTGCCCAAAAGCATTGGAAGTGGCGGTTCTACGTGGGGGATGTATTTGGCGATGACATCGGCATGAATGAAGGGGCCGTTCTCGAGGACACAAATTTGATCGGTTACGTTTTTAAGCTGTCGAACATTGCCCGGCCAGGGGTAGTTGATGAGCATGTGTTGGGCGTCTTCACTGAGTTCGAGCAGCTGGCTGTGATGGGTTTCGGCGAAGTCGGAGGCGAATTTGCGGAACAGCAGGTAGATGTCTTCCTTTCGCTCGCTCAATTTGGGCACGCGGATGGGCACTGTGGCCAATCGGTAATATAAGTCTTCACGGAATTTGCCTTGTCTGGCTCGTTCCAATAGGTCTCTGTTTGTGGCGGCCACCACGCGAACATCGGTTTTTTGCACCACCGAACTGCCCACTTTGATGAATTCGCCATTTTCCAAAATGCGCAACAATCTGGCTTGGGTGCTGAGGGGCAATTCTCCCACTTCATCTAGGAAAATGGTGCCACCGCTCACGGTTTCGAAATAGCCTTTTCGTTTGTCGGTAGCGCCCGTAAACGCCCCTTTTTCGTGGCCAAAGAGTTCGGAGTCGATGGTTCCTTCCGGGATGGCGCCACAGTTTACCGCGATGAACGGTGCGTGTTTTCGGGCGCTTAAATGGTGGATGATTTTACTGAAACTCTCTTTACCAACACCGCTTTCCCCCAAAATGAGTACGTTCATATCGGTGGGTGCCACCTTCACTGCAGTTTCAAGCGCAGTGTTAAGTAACGGTGAATGACCTATGATGCTAAATCGCTGTTTGATGATTTGTAAATCCATACCTCTCTCTACTTTTACAAAGATACAACAAAACTGACAGTTTGTCATATTGTGCGCTATGTCACAAATCCGAAAACCGATGGACTTGATGGCCGGTGCGACGAACGCATTGAATGTGAATAACCTGTTTGGATTTATTGCTCAAAAATGGCTTGTTTTGAAGTTGCATCATGGATCACGAAGAAGAACTGGAAACCAACAACACAGAATCGGGTACATCGAACACTGGCGGGCATCTCGGTGAGGTTCGTGCGGTGGGCGGCATGTACAAGGATTGGTTTGTTGAATACGCCAGTTACGTGATTTTGGAGCGTGCGATCCCTGCTTTGGAAGACGGTTTGAAGCCGGTGCAGCGCAGGATTTTGCATGCTATGTACGAGATGGACGATGGTCGTTACAACAAGGTGGCGAACATCATTGGGTCTACCATGGCTTATCACCCACACGGAGATGCGGCCATTGGCGATGCCTTGGTGAATTTGGGTCAGAAAGAATTGTTGATAGACACCCAAGGTAACTGGGGGGATGTTAGAACGGGCGATAGGGCAGCGGCGCCGAGGTATATTGAGGCTAGGTTGAGTGCGTTTGCGAAAGAGGTTGCGTTCAATGAAAAGACCACCAATTGGCAGTTGAGTTACGACGGTAGGAAGCGCGAGCCGGTGACATTGCCAATGAAATTCCCATTGTTGTTGGCGCAGGGCGTTGACGGTATTGCGGTGGGATTGAGTACGAAGATTATGCCCCACAATTTTGTGGAATTGTGTGAAGCGAGCATTGATGTTTTGCGCGGCAGAAAGGTGAATTTGTTGCCAGATTTTCCAACCGGTGGTTACGCGGATTTTTCCATGTACAACGAAGGTAGGAAAGGTTCTAGGATTCGGGTTCGCTCAAAAATCGAAGAGAAAGACAAGTCTACTTTGTTGATCAAGGAAATTCCGTTTGGTACCACCACGGGTTCGTTGATAGAAAGTATCATCAAGGCCAGCGATAACGGTAAGATTAAGGTTAAAAAGGTGGTTGATAATACTGCCAAAGACGTTGAGATTGAGGTGCAATTGGCGCCCGGTATCAGTCCGGATTTGGCGATCAATGCATTGTATGCCTTTACCGATTGTGAAGTGAGTATTTCGCCATTGGCTTGTGTGATTCACGAAGACAGGCCAAAGTTCATGGGTGTGAACGACATCCTGAAGGCTTGCACGCAGAATACCTTGGATTTGCTTCGCAGGGAGTTGGAAATTGAGCTCGGCGAACTGGAGAACAAGTGGCATTTTTCATCGTTGGAAAAAATCTTTATCGAAAAACGCATTTACCGCGACATTGAAGAATGTGAAACGTGGGAGGCGGTGTTGTTGGCCATCGATAAGGGGCTAGAGCCTTATAAGTCGTTGTTCCGCAGAGAAATCGTGCAAGACGACATCGTTCGGTTAACAGAAATCAAGATCAAGCGCATATCGAAGTTTGACAGTTTCAAGGCCGATGAGTACATCAAAGGTTTGGAAGATGATATCGCTGAGGTAAAGAATCACCTCGACAATTTGGTGGACTATGCGGTTGAGTATTACAAGCGTTTGTTGAAGAAGTATGGCGTTGGCAAAGAGCGCAAAACGGAAATCCGCGCTTTTGATACCATTGAAGCGAATGTGGTTGCTGTTGCGAATGTGAAGTTGTACGCCAACTTGAAAGAGGGTTTCGTGGGAACAACCCTGAAAAAAGAGGAGTTTATTTGTGATTGTTCAGACATTGACGATGTGATTGCGTTTAGGGCAGACGGGAAGTACAGCATCGCCAAGGTAACGGATAAATATTTTTACGGTAAGGATTTGATTCATATCGATATATGGCGCAAGAACGACGAGCGAACCACTTACAACGTGGTGTATTGGGATGGTGAGGCCAAAAAAGTGATGGCCAAGCGTTTCAATGCTACGGGGTTGATTCGTGAGAAGGAGTATGTGTTTTCGAGCGATCACGCCAAATCGAACATTTTGTATTTTTCTGCCAATCCCAATGGGGAGGCGGAGCGAGTGACGTTGCATTTGAGTGCGATGGCCAATGCGCGGATTAAGAGCATCGAATATGATTTCTCGAAGTTGGCGATCAAAGGCAAAAGTGCGCGAGGCAATCAGATCACGAAATATCCCATTAAGCGGGTTGATTTGAAGGAAAAGGGCGGCTCTACGTTGGGCGGTGTGAAGATTTGGTGGGATGATATGACGGGTCGTTTGAATGGCGATGCAAAAGGTCAGTTCTTGGGAGAGTTTGAGGGTGATGACAAGGTGTTGGTGATTTATAAGGATGGTCATTACGAGTTATCGAACTACGAATTAATCAATCGCTTTGAGCCCGATACGGTCTATTTTATTCAGAAGTATTACGATGCCCAGGTGATTCAGGTGGTGTATTTGGAGGGTAAATCGAAGTTGCAATACGTGAAGCGGTTCTTGATTGAGACATTGACGATGGGCAAGAAGTTCTCGTTCATTGGCGAGGAGAAGGGCGCTGAATTGTTGGTGGCTACTACATCCACCATGGCTGAAGTGGAGTTAACCACGGAGAAGAAGAGCGGTGAGAAGGTTGTGGAGGTGTTGGTTTTGGATGAATTCATGGATGTGAAGGGATGGAAGGTGTTGGGGAATCGTTTGAGTCAAGACAAGGTGAAGAAGTTGGTGTTGAAGAGCGCGAAGGTGGGTGAGGCGCCGGTGGTAGAGGCCAAGACCATCGCATCGGAGTACATTGATATGGATGGTGGCGACGAGGATATGGGTGATTCGGGGGATGAGGGCGATGAAGGAACTTCGGACCAGGGCGGTGGAACGGTAATTTTGGGCGGTGATGGGTCGCCTCAATTGAATTTATTATGAGTCAGAGAATTTGTCCTTCCGGCTGGAAAGACTACGAATTGATCGATGCAGGTGGCTTTGAGAAGTTGGAGCGATTTGGCGCGTGGATTTTGCGCAGGCCAGAGCCGCAGGCGATTTGGGATAAGAGTTTGAGTGAGAAGGAGTGGCAGAAGTTGGCCCATGCGAGTTTTGTGAAGGCGGTGGGTGCGGATGCGGAGAAGGGGCAGTGGTATTTGAAGCCCAATATGGCGGATCGATGGTGGATACAATACAAGCAGGGCGGTTTGAACTTGAAGTTTCGCTTGGGATTGACCTCGTTCAAGCACGTGGGTTTGTTTCCGGAGCAGGCGGCGAATTGGGATTGGATCTATGAGAAGGTGAAGGGTTTGGAAGTTGGTGAGAAGCCGAGGGTATTGAATTTGTTTGCTTACACGGGTGGGGCCTCTTTGGCGGCATGTGCGGCTGGTGCGGATGTAACGCACGTGGATAGCGTGAAGCAGGTGGTATCGTGGAGCAGAGAGAATATGGAGGAGAGTGGTTTGAATGGGATTCGATGGGTGGTAGAGGATGCGTTCAAGTTTGTTCAGCGGGAGGTTCGCAGGGGCAAGACGTATCATGGAATACTGCTCGATCCCCCGGCCTACGGCCGGGGCCCCGATGGAGAAAAATGGCTGCTCGAAAAGCAACTCAATGAATTGATGCAAATGTGTGGTCAGATTTTAGAACCCTCGGGCTTTATGTTGCTCAATTTGTATAGCATGGGATTCAGTGCCATGGTGGCTGAAAATTTGGTGAGAAAACACGTGAAAACATTGGGTGTTAAATCCATGAATAGCGGCGAATTGTATTTGCGCGATCAGTCTGGTAACGCACTGCCTTTGGGTACTTTCGTTCGTTTGTAACGGGGGTTGGTTTCATTTTTTGGTAAAATCGTCGAAACTTTGCGGTCTTTGAGCGAAAGCCATCGCCCCAGTAAATAAGCCATGATTCTTGGTGTATTTTTGCTTCAATGAGTACGGTTATTGAAGCCATCAACGTCTGTAAGACCTTCGGCGAACAACGCGTTTCCAAAAACATTTCTTTGGCGGTGAGAGAAGGTAGCATTTACGGGCTCTTGGGTCCGAATGGCGCCGGAAAAACTACGCTAATTCGCATGTTATCGACCATCACGCAACCCGATTCTGGAGAGATTCGTTTTCGGGGCGATGATTTGAAGGATGTCCACGCGCATCAAATGGGGTATATGCCTGAAGAGCGGGGATTGTATAAGAAGATGACGGTGGCTGAACAGCTGTTGTTTTTTGCAGAACTGCGGGGTTTGAGCAATCGCGATGCGAAGGCGGCCGTGAAACATTGGTTGCAGCGCTTGGATATGATGGATTGGGCGCGCAAAAAGGTGGAAGAGATAAGCAAAGGCATGGCGCAAAAAGTGCAATTTGTTTCTTGTGTGTTGCACAATCCCAAACTATTGATTTTGGATGAGCCCTTTAGCGGGTTTGATCCGGTGAATGCCGATTTGATCAAGGATTTGATTTTGGAGTTGAAGCGCGGTGGGACGAGTGTGATATTTTCCACGCATCGGATGGACAATGTAGAGAGTTTGTGCGACCATTTGGCGATCATTCACAAGGGGGAGAAGGTGTTGGACGGCAGTGTGAGTGAAATTCGCAGGAACCATTTTACGGGGATGTACGATGTGGGCTATCACGAGGAAGTGGTGTGGGATTTGGGTGAGGCGGCGCCTTTGTCGATGGAGAAAAACAGCGATGGCAAGGTGGTATATCGCTTTCAAACGTCGGAGGTGTTTACGCCGGAACATTTGTTGAGCGCTGCGATGTTGAAGGGGAAGTTGGTGCATTATACCGAGCACATACCGAGCATCCATGAGATTTTTGTAGATACTGTTTCTAAAGGGGGCACACCCATCGCCTTGTAAAATTATTTGAACCAACATGAAAAACATTTTTGTCATTTTTAAACGCGAATATTTAACCCGGGTAAAGAACAAGACCTTCATTTTGATGACGTTTTTGGCGCCATTGCTGATGGTGGGGTTTTATGCGGCAACCATTTATATTGCTACTGAGACGGGCGACGACAATCGCAGTAAAACGGTGTATTTGACCGATTACAATCCAACGTTGATGTTGAGCAACAATCCCCCGGCGAATTATGTGTTTTTGCCTGCGCCGAGCAACGAGGATTCTGCCATTGCGGATGTGAAGAGCGGGGTGGTTTTTGGCTGGTTGAAGGTGGAGGATAGAGACATTCGTGTGATCGATTCTGCCACTTATTATACGGCTGAAACGCCTTCTTTGGTGGAGATGGAAGGTCTGAAATCTTGGATAGAGGGCAAAGCGAACAAGCATCAATTTGCGAAGTTGGGATTGCGGGAATCACAGATAGACAGTGCGCAATCGAGTTGCGACATTGTTACGAAGGAGGTGAGCAACAGCGGCGATGTGCAGGAGAGTTCTAGCGCACTGAAGAGCGGGATTGGGTTTGCGTTGGCGTTTATGATTTACATTTTCATTTTTGTGTATGGTTCGATGGTGATGCGATCGGCGATGGAGGAGAAGACCAATCGGATTGTGGAGGTGATTGTGAGTTCTGTGAAGCCGTTTGATTTGATGATGGGTAAGATTTTGGGCGTTGCGGCGGTGGGTTTAACCCAGTTTGTGGCGTGGATTGTGTTGGCGGTGGGCTTGGTTTTTGGGATCAGTGCGTTGTTCTTGAATTCGGGCAATGGGATGAGTACTCAGGAGGCGGTGCAGAAGGGGATTGAGGCAAGAACGGGTATGGCCACTGTGGGTGTGGATGGTGGCGCCGTTGCTGGGGAGTCGGGGTCTGGCGTGGCCAGGGATTTGGCGGCGGAGTTTACGGAGCCGCTCAGCAATCTGCCTTATTTTGAGATCATTGCGGTGTTCTTGTTGTTTTTTGTGGGGGGATACTTGTTGTATTCAAGCTTTTTTGCGGCCATTGGGTCTGCGGTGAATCAGGAATCCGATGTGCAGCAATTCATGATGCCGGTAACCCTGCCGTTGGTCTTTGGCTTTGTGATTGCCCAAACGGTGGCGTTGAAAGCCCCGCATGGTGCGATGGCGAAATTGTTCTCGATGATCCCGCTAACCAGTCCGATCGTGATGGTTGTACGCGCGCCATTCGGAGTGCCTTTTGGGGAGTTGGCTTTGAGTTTTGGGTTGTTGGTGCTGATGTTTGTGCTGATGGTATGGCTGAGTAGCCGCATTTATCGCATCGGAATTTTGAGCTACGGAAAGAAGCCCACTTGGAAGGATTTGTGGAAGTGGTTGCGCTAATGCGTTGACGCTAAATGGAGGCGCGGAAGTGGAAATGTTAATTCGCGCGGAAGTTGATGTGTTCACGCGCTATGGGCTTGGCCTAGAGGGTATAAGTTAGGCCGTAGCTGAAGCCGATGGAGTTGATGCCCAGGCCGAGCTCTGCGTGATAGCCAAAATTTCTGGTGGCTTTGAAATGTTGTTTGATGCCGAGCACGGTGAGTTGGAATCCATTCATGTCTACACCGCCGTTGAATGCTGGGATGTACGAACTGGATGTATCGTAATTCATGCGCACCGTATTGTAATCGATTCGGCTATTTCCCAAGGCGATGCCTGAATACAGGGCGTAACTGCTTTTTGGGGTGTTTTTAATTTTCCAGGCGTAGTCGATGCTGGCCAAAAAGGAATTGAGTTTTACAACGTATTGGAAATAGGCGTATTGGTTGATTACATCAAAATCTGGGTAGGCGAGGGTGTCTGATTTTACTTGTGCCCAGGTGTATTGGACGCCCATGGTCCAGCGGTCGCGGAAGTGATATTGGTACCCGATGGTTGTGGGTTTTTGGGTGATTTCAGATGCGCCAACATTGCCGAAATTGGGTTCCAGTTCAGTTTGCAGACCTCTGCCAATGGTGTTTACCAATGCGTTGGAATTGTTGGTGATCATGAACGTCATTGCCTCTTTTTGGATGGGGTTGATGATGCGTTTTGCCTTGGGGTTTTGGGCGACGTTATTGGTTTGTATTGGGTTGTTTTGGGGTGATGGGGCGTCCTTTGTTTCGCTGTTGGTGGTTTCATTTCTCTCCTGGCGAATGGGCTTTGTGGTGTCGGCACCATCGTACTGTGAGAATGCGGTGGTGATGGAGAAACAAGTGGTGAGGGTGATGGTAATGAAGTGTTTCATGTATTGGCGCGATGGCTTGGGTGGGTTGAGCGATGGCTTATTTTTTGAAGGAGATGCTCCGAATTTGTTGCAATTTACAAAGTTTGGGTTGAGTTGGTGGAGGAATGACACTGATTTGACGAATGTGTTTTGGAATTTTGGATTGTTTTCACGATATTTGTTGTAACAAATAAAAAACGATATGACAACACAATCTTTGGCACAATGGAACTTGGATCCTACGCACAGCGAGGCTCAGTTCAAGGTTAAGCACTTGGTTATTTCTACGGTGACCGGTACTTTCAAGCAGTTCACAGCGTCTTTGCACGCGGCCAGCAGCACAGATTTTACAGGTGCTTCTGTGACTTTCAGTGCGTCGGTTGATTCAATTGATACAAACAATGCGGATCGCGATGGACATTTGAAGTCGGGCGAATTTTTTGATGCGGCTCAGTTTCCTTCAATTGATTTCAAGAGTGCTTCATTTGAAAAGATTTCTGATAGCGAATACAATGTAGTGGGTGATTTGACCATCAAGGGCATTACCAACACAGTGGCTTTGAAAGCTGAATTTGGTGGCGAAATGGTTGATCCATGGGGCAATCACAAAATTGGTTTTGAGGTAAGTGGTGTGGTGAAGCGCGAGGAGTTTGGTTTGACTTGGAGTGCAGTAACCGAGGCGGGTGGTGTTGTTGTTGGCAGCGACGTGAAGTTGTTGTTCAACGTACAGTTTGCTCCTGCTCAGGCGT